>Ga0114977_10001945_pt1 | contig 13464 bp, 14 predicted proteins | sample S_130805_MF_Meta_FD_87026 | JGI IMG/M metagenome (GOLD analysis project Ga0114977, IMG submission 87026) | Freshwater microbial communities from Lake Simoncouche, Canada to study carbon cycling - S_130805_MF_MetaG | ecosystem: Environmental > Aquatic > Freshwater > Lake | place: Lake...
GATATCCGGGCCATCGAGGAAGCATGGGCCCCGCCGGCGGACGGCGCGACCGGCCAGCCCGGGGCCGGGGGGAATAAAGCATGAGGCTCGACACGCTCACCAATTCGCTCGGCGAATGGCTCCGTGGCACCGGCCCGGAGTCGGACATCGTCATGAGCAGCCGGGTGCGGTTGGCGCGGAATCTCGCCCAATTCCCCTTCGTCAGCCGGGCCACGGAACAGGATCGGTCCGACACCGAGCGGATGCTGCGCGAACGGATCGCCTCGGTGCCGGTGGGGCGGGAGCTCGATTACATCGACGTCGGCCACCTCGAGGAAATCGATCGCCGGTTCCTCGTCGAACGCCAGCTCATCAGTCGCGAGCATGCCGACGCCCAAGGGGCGCGGGGCGTGGCGATCGACCGGCTCGAGCAGGTCAGCCTGATGATCAACGAGGAGGATCACCTCCGCATCCAGTGCCTCCACAGCGGCCTCGACCTCCACGCGGCGTGGGAGCAGATCAAGGTCGTGGACGACCAGATCGAGAAGGTGGTTTCCTACGCCTTCCATCCGCGGTGGGGCTACCTCACCGCCTGCCCCACCAACGTCGGCACCGGGATCCGGGTGAGCGTGATGCTCCATCTCCCGGCGCTGGTCATCACCCGCCAGATCGACAAGGTCTTCCGCAGCCTCCACAAGATCTCGCTGGCCGTCCGCGGCCTCTACGGCGAGGGGTCGCAGGCGATGGGCGACTTCTACCAGATCTCGAACCAGACCACGCTGGGGCGCACCGAGGACGAGCTCGTCCAGCAGGTGGCCGATGTCGTGCCGGTGCTCATTGACTACGAGCGCCGGGCCCGCGAGTTCCTCGTCCGCGAGACGCAGCAGAACGTCCACGACCAGGTCAGCCGCGCCTACGGCATCCTCCGCACGGCCCAGACGATCAGCAACGAGGAGACGATGCAACTCCTCTCGCGGGTGAGGATGGGGGTGCTCCTCGGTCTGATCGGCGATGTGAAGATCTCCGACATCAATTCGCTCCTCATCCGCACGCAGCCGGCCCACCTGCAGAAGATCCGCGGCGTCGATGGCGATTCGAGCGACGACATCGAGCGCGCCCGTTACCTCCGGCAGCACTTCGAGGGGGGCGACTCGCCCGCCCGGACCAACGCCAACTGACCCGGTATCCGGTCACTCGCAGGCGAGCTTGGCACGCAGCGCCGCCACGACCGGCGGAGGGACGAACTGCCGCAGCGCCTCGTCCGCCGCCAGCGGCGTGATCTGCTTGAGCAGCGACGACGAGATGTGGGAATACTGCGAGTCGGACATGAGGAACACCGTCTCCACGGCGGGGTCGAGCTTGCGGTTGGCGAGCGTCATGGTGAACTCGGCATCGATGTCGGTCAGCGAGCGGACGCCGCGGAGCAGTACCCGCGCCCCCTGCTCGCGGACGAATGCGACCGACAGGCCGCTGTAGAGTGCGACATGGACGTTGGCGAGGTGGGCCACCGATTCCCTGACGAGCGTGACGCGTTCCTCGAGGGAGAACATGGCGTGCTTGTCGGGGTTGATGCCCACCCCCACGACGATCCGGCCGAAGATCCTCGCGGCCCGTTCGACCACGTCCAGATGGCCGAGCGTGATCGGGTCGAAGGATCCGGTGTAGACGGCCGTCACGCCCTCCCCGGCGGCGCCCTGTCCGGAAACCGGGGAGGTGGAATCGTGCGGCGACGCGGAGGTTGACCGAGGCATGGGAAGCGGTTCCACGGAGAATGTCGGGATGCTCGAGGGGGTTGGATGGCGGGAACGGCCGGTGGACGCCATAATCCCCACCAATCGGTTTCCGGTTTCCAAGAGGATATCCCGGGGCCGGGGCCGACCCGACTGACCGATCAGTCGGTTTCGGCGGTGGCCCACGGTCTCGAGAGCGGGAGATCCAGTCCGGTGACGAAGTTCTTGCCAATGACGGGGATGGTCGTCTCCGGACTCGTCGGAATTCTGTTCCTTGCCGATCTGGCGGTGAAGGTGCCCTTCCGCCGGGTCAGCGTTCCGCTCGACGTCGGATTTTTCCTGGCGGCGCTGATCGTCGCCTATCTCAGCTGGTCGGTGCTCGACACCGCGAAGAGTTGAACGTCGGCTCGAGAGGTCGGCGGCGGCCGCATCCGGTGCGGGCCTCACGCCGCCCTGAGGACCGATCCCCCCTGGGGCTGTCCGACCGAACCGAGCATTGCTGGTAATTCGGCCACGAGTGCGAATCGGGCCGCGTGTCCGGCCCCGGTGTGTCGGTCGATCGCGCGAGAGAGCCGATCGACCAAGTCCCGCGTTCCGGCTCCCTGCGCCGCGATCGAGATCACCGTCAGCGAGCCCGCCGTCGGATGCCCGCCCCACGGGATCCAGCGGCCGATCATGCCCGCTGTCTTCGCCGGCGACGCCTCCACCTCCCACAGCCCCCAGAGGATGCTCCGGCAGGGCCATCCTCCCGGCGCGGGGCGGCGACTGCCGCGTGAGGTCTCATCGAAGCGCTCGACGACGGCCGTCCGGATGCCGGAATCGACGAGCACGTCGCGATGAACGATCGCCGTCCCGCCGACCACGACGACCGCGTCGAGCGCTGGGCTGGCGCTCTGCGCCCGGCCGAGAACCCTGCGGAGATCCTGACGCGACCGCATGCAATCGGCGTCGAGGGCGAGCGCCGAGCGTGCCGCGGGGCACTGGGCGGCGAAGCGATCGAGATCGGCACCGTCGACGACCCAGGTGACGGCGGCGCTACGCCGTCGCTGCAGGTCGTCGAGCTTCGCGAATTCCTCAGCCGTCGTTCCCGCAGGAACCCTGGCAAGGATGACCACCGTCGCCGGTGCAGACTCGTGCGGCACGTGAACCTCCCGCCGGCAGGCTCCGACCGAAGTCACCACGGCCCCCGTCCGGCATGGAGGAGTATCGACTCCACCCTCCTGTTGCCTCCAATCGCCCCCCCGGCTCCGGCGCGATCGGCACTGCGGCTCGGGCTGCGGGGCTCCTCCGCGGCCCGGTGGCAGCCGGTCAGGTGGACCGGGAGGGTCGGCTTGAGTCTGTCGGTTCGGCGGGGACGACCGGCCGATCCGCCTGAAAGCGCGCGATGGCGGCGGCGAGTGCCGCGGCGCTCGCGTCGGAGGCCTCGCATTGGGGGGGAAGGCCGAGACCTCGGAGGACGGCTGACGTGATCGGGCTCAGCGACGCGATCCGCCAGGAACGCATCCGGTCCCCGAAGAGCCGCGCGGCCGACTCGGCGATCGCGCCGCTGGTGATCGTCACCCAGTCGACTGGAGTGCTCTCGAGACGGGCGAGGGTGGCGGCATCGAGCGTGGTCACCGGCCGGCTCGAGTAGGCGGCCACCTCGTTCACTTCATGCCCGGCGGCCTCGAATTCGCGACGCATCACGTCGCGGCCCCGGTCGGCCCGGATCAGGAGGATCCGTCCGGCGCGGATCGTGGGGAGGAGCGCCGCCACGATTCCCTCCGACGACGAAATGCCGGGCGTCAGGTCACAGACGAGCCCGGCCTGGTCGAGCCGGCGTGCCGTCGCCGTGCCGATGGCAGCGAGGCGGGCGGTGCCGAGGGCCCGGGCGTCGAGTCGTGCCGCCCTGAGGCGGGCGAGAAACGACTCCACGCCATTGACGCTCGCGAACACGATCCAGTCGAACGTGCCCGCCTGCCGGATGGCGGTGTCAAACGGTTCCCACGAATCGGGCGGCACGATCTCCACGACCGGCACGTGGAGCGATTCCCCACCGAGCATGGCGATCGCCGTGGCCAATTCGTCGGACTGCCCGGCGGGCCGCGTCAGGAGGATGCGTTTGCCGGCCAGGGGCAGGGCCGGCGGGCCTGCGGACTCCTCGGCGACATCGCCGACGATGATCACCGCCGGCGACGGCCAGTGGTGGGTCGCGAATGCCTCGGCACACCCGCCGAGGGTCGTCGTGGCGATGCGCTGATCGGGCCATGAACAGCGGCTGACGATCGTCACCGGCGTGGTGGTCGGACGACCGGCGGCGACCAGTCGCGCCGCCCACTCCGCCGCCCGGCCCACGCCCATGTAGACGGCCAGCGTGCCCGGGAGCGCCGCCAGGGCGGCCAGATCGAGCGACGACGCCTTCTCGTCGGCTTCGTGCCCGGTCAGCAGCGTGAGATGCGAGGCGGTTGACCGGCTCGTGAGGGGAACGCCGGCCGCCGCCGCGGCGGCGAGCATCGCCGTCACCCCGGGCACGATTTCATATGGGATGCCGGCCTCGCGGACCGGGCGGAGCTCCTCGGCCAGCCGGCCGAACACGGCAGGATCGCCCCCCTTGAGTCGGACGACCTTCCGTCCTGCCATGGCCAGATCGGCAAGCAGTCGCCCTGTCGTCACTCCAGGATCGGCGTCGGCACCGTCCCGCGACACAACGATCCGCTCGGCGCCGACGGCGGCGCTGTCGAGCAGGGCCTCGGTCACCAGCGTGTCATGGACGACGCAGTCGGCCCTCGCGAGGCGGTCGAGTCCGCGTGCCGTGATCAGATCGGGGTGGCCGGGGCCCGCTCCCACGAACCACACACATCCGCGCGTGGCATCGACTCCGATCGGTGTCCGGGACGGGTGGGGCATGTCTGCGTGGGAGGACGGCTCGAGGGGGCGCGTCAGGAGTCGGTGCAACGGAGGACGTTTGAGGGGGACGGTGGCGAGTACTACAATCTAACGGCCCGCGCAAAAAGCCATCCGTCGTCTTTTTCCACCGCGAGGCCCCGGGGAAATGCCGAGGGTGTCTCCGGGTCGTGGCCCGTGCACGCTTTCGAATGGTCCCCCCAGCCCATCCACTCCCGACAGGACGTCGTCGCGTCGTTCACCATGGCGAATGACCCCCCAGCAGGACCGATCGACCCGTCGGCCTCCCCCTCCTCCGCCCTTCTGTCGCCGGCGGAACGTTCGCGTCTTGCCCAATCGTTCCAGGCGGGAACGAAGAACCTCGCCTCCAATGCCGACTACGCCATCGAGATGTTCTCCGCGTGCGTCGTTGGCGACCCCGGCAATGCCGTCTATCTCCAGGCCCTGCTGGGAATCCTCCGCAAGAAGCACCCGCCGAAGAAGGCGGGAGGATTGGCGTCGTTGTTCGCCGGATCGAAGGGGGGATCGCTCCGCAAGCTCGTCGGCTCCGGCCAACACCGCGAGGTGTTCAAGCCGGGGGTCGATGCCCTCAAGTCGAATCCCTACGACACCGGGGCATTACTGGCGATGGCGGATGCGTGTGGCCACCTCGCCTTCCCCGCCACGCGTCAGGTCTATCTCAAGAGCGCTCTCGACGCGGCCCCCGCCGATCCGGAAGTCAATCGTCACTGTGCCCGCTTCGCCTCCGAGATCGGCGAATACGATCAGGCGATCGCCTGCTGGGTGAGGATCGGGAGCGTGAAGGCGCTCGCCGAGGAGGCAGAGAAGGAGATCGCCCGGCTCCAGGTGGAGAAGACGATCGCTGCCGGCCAGGGAATGACCGGTCGCCCCGCGCCCTCGGGAGCATCGAAGGGGGGCGGCGGCGCCGCGAAGGGCGCGGCCGGCGACCCGACGGGCCCGGCCGACCCACCCGCCGAGGGTGGGGGCAAGATCGCCGAACTCAAGCGGCGGATCAAGGAACGCCCCACCGAGATCGATCCCTACCTCGAACTGGCCGATCTCCTCGAGAAGGAAGCGACCGTCGACGAGGCGAAGGGGGTGCTGTCGCAGGCGCTCTCCGTCTCGGGGGGCGCCGTCACGGTCCGCGAGCACATCGAGGACCGGCAGCTTCGGTGGGGACGGCAGAAGGTGATCCTCGCCGAGAAGCGCCTCGAGACCGACGACACCCCCGACACGCGGGCCACGGTCGAGCGGCTCCGCGGCGGCCTGCTCAAGCAGGAGGTCGAGATCTACGCCGCGCGGGCGTCCCGCTACCCGGAGAATCCCACCTGGAAGTACGAGCTGGCGATGCGGCTCAAACTCGCCGGAAACTACAACGAGGCGATCAAGCAGTTTCAGGAGGTGCTCGGCGACTCGCGCCGCAAAGGGGCCGTGGCGCTCGAGCTCGGGGAGTGCTTCCAGAAGATCAAGCAGTACCAGCTCGCGATGCAGAACTATGTCACGTCCGTGGAGACCCTCACCGACCGGGAGCCCGACCTGCGGAAACGCGCTCTTTACCGGGCCGGGGTGCTTGCCAGCGGCCTGGAGGACCTCGACGCGGCCAAAAAATACCTTTCGGCCCTGGCGGGGCTCGATTTCAGCTACCGGGACGTGGCGCAACGTCTGGACAAACTGGGGTCCGTCAAGGATAAAGGGGGCTGAGTCGTCCCCTCAGGGGCGTCGTCGCCATTGTCCCCTCCGCGCCCCCGTCCCGAAATCGTTCAGAGAATCATGCCCCACTCAGCCAATGCCAAGAAGCGTCTCCGTCAAAACCTCCGTGATCGCGAGAAGAACCGGGCGGCGAAGTCCGAGATCAAGACGCAGATTCGCAAAGTCCTCGAGTCGATCCGGGGGGGCGATGTGAGCGGTGCCAACGAGCAACTCAAGACGGTGGCGAAGAAGGTTGACCGGGCGGCGGCATCGCGGATCGTCCACCCGAACCGGGCGGCTCGTATCAAGTCGCGGCTCTCGGCCCGGATCCTCGCGGCCAAGTCGGCGTCCTGATCGGCTTCGGTGGCCTGGCGCCCAAAGCGGCTGGCACGGATCCGATGCGGCGTTTGCGGATCTGAAGACGCTCAGGTCCAGTCGATCGCATCGGCCCGGAACACCGGCCCCTCGATGCAGGTCCGCTTGTAGTCCCAGCCCCCCTCGGCATCGCGGACCTTCGCCACGCAGGTGAAGCAGATTCCGATCCCGCAGGCCATCGGAGCCTCGAGGGAGACGTGGCAATCGATGCTGCGCCCGGCGGCCCAGCGGCCTACCGCGGCCATCATCCCCTCCGGTCCGCAGCAGGCCACATGGGTCGGCCCGGCGGCGGCTTCGCGGGGAAAGGCCCCCTCGAGAAGATCGATCACGTTCCCGCGGGTTCCGGCCGAACCGTCGAGCGTCGCGAGATGGACATCCATGCCGGCCTGATGGAAGTCATCGAGGTCGCCAAAGGCCGCGGCAAGGCCGGCGCCCCAGCAGAATGTCACCCGTGCTCCGGCCATCGCCCGATCGCGGCCGAGGGTCAGGAGGGCCGTCTGGCCGATCCCGCCGGCGACGAGGAGGAGGTGTTCGCAGCGCGGCACATCGGAAAAGCCGTTGCCGAGGGGACCCCAGAGCGTCATCGGATCGCCGGGCGCGAGCTCCTTGAGCGCCGTGGTGAATCTTCCATGGACGACATAGACGAAATCGGCAAACCGCCGTTCTTCCGGTGCCCCCTGCGGGGCGCCGTCCGCGGCAGCGCGGTAGGTGTCGTAGATCGCCAGCGGACGCCCGAGGAGCGGGTCGACCCGGCCGGTGATTTGCAGCATCGCGAACTGGCCGGCGACCGCCCGGGAGGCGACGCCGGGACATTCCAGCCGGATGCGGAACATGTTGGCAGCGGTCTGACGATGGGCGACGACCGTCGCCTCCTCGACCCCTCTGGATGCTGCCGGACCCATTCCGCAGGCAGCGACGACATCGGACCCCATGGACGGTGTGCCTCCTCCTAGCCTTCGCGCTTCTTCCGCCAGGACGACGCCTTGCCGGGGCGACGGCGCCGCCCGCCTGGAAGCGGCGGCCGTGGTCCATCTCCGGCAGCCGGGCGAGCGGGCCTCTGGGGACGTGCATCCCCATCGATCCGCGGGGGGCGGGGGGGACGGCCCCCGGCCGGAGGCCGGGGGGGGCGACCGGTTGGGGTGCCGGTGCCGCTGCGGCCACGTCCTCCGGCCGGAGGACGTCCCCCCGCGGGGCGGCCAGCCGGGGCGCCGTCGTCGCCGGCGCGGTCGAGGAACCGGGGACGGCCCGGTCGCGGTGGGCTGCCGTCTTGGCGCGGAGGCCGGCCGACGCCGCTCGAGAATCGCCGCTGGCTTCCCTGGCCGCTGCGAGGGGGCGCCTGCTCGCGGCCGGGGCGGTCGCCGCCGGGGCGCCGTCCCGGTCCCCGCGAGGCGCCCTGCGGACGGGGGCCACGGGAGCCGCGTGTGGGGCGCAGTTCGTGCCCGGCGGTCTGGGTGAGGGCATCCTTGCGGAGCGCTTCCACCTCCGCCCAGGTGAGTTGCCGGCACTGCCCCGGCAGGAGCCCGCCGAGGGAGAGATTGCCGATGGCGACGCGCTTCAGCTGGTGGACCTTGTGCCCCAGGTGGGCGAGCATCCGGCGGATCTCCCGGTTCTTCCCCTCGTCGAGAACCATCTCGAGCACCGAGCTCAACTTGTGCTGCGACTTGAGGTGGACATGCTGGGCCCTGGCCATCCCCTCGGCGAGGCCGATGCCGCGGCGGAGCTTGTCGAGGGTTTCCGGTGTCGGCACGCCGGCGACCTGCACGAGGTATTTCTTCTCCACGCCATATCGGGGGTGGGCCAGGAGGTTGGCCAGATCGCCGTCATTGGTGACGAGGATCAGCCCTTCGCTCATCCGGTCGAGCCGCCCGATGGCAAACAGCCGCTGTTCACCCGGCACGAGATCGACGACGCGCGGCCGGCCGTCGGGATCGAAATTCGTCGTCACGACCCCGACCGGCTTGGAGAGCATGTAGACCACCCGCTTGGGGTCGGGGAGCCGCTCGCCATCGACGCGGATTTCCTGACGGAGCGGATCGACCCGCGTGCCCAGTTGCGTCACCACCTTGCGGTCGATTTCGACGCGCCCCGTCGTGATCAACTCCTCGCAATTCCTCCGGCTGCCGAGCCCGGCAGCGGCGAGGACCTTCTGGAGCCGATCCATGCCGTCGTCCTCGGCCACGACCGGCGGCGGCCGACGTCGTCCCCCGGCGGTCTCCGGAGGGGGCACGGGGTGACTTCCCTTGAGGCCGGTGGTTCGGCGGGAGGTGATCCTGGTGGCCCGGCCCCGGGGGCGGGGGGATCCTGGAGAGGGTGGGTTGGGCTTGTCGGCGGACACGCTGGCTCCGGGTGGGAGGCCGATGAATGTGACCACGCCGTGGTGGTCAAGCCGACGGATCATACCGCGCTCGCCGACCGCCGCCGCGGAGAATCGGCGAACGAGCGGCGCGGGGGGGGGCGGGCCGATCAGCGCACCGGCGACCACCACCGCGAGCGGCGGATCTCGGCGACCGGTTCGTTGTAGTCCCGGGGGCGGGTGCCATCCATGAGGGGCTCGCGGAACAGATAGGGGCCGATATCGTCCTGCGGGTAGGGATCGAAGCGGACCGCGCGGCGCTGCTGGGCCCGGGCCGACTGGGTCACCGGCAGGGTGGGCTTCGCCAGGGAAGCGCAGCCCGGGAGCACCAGGAGGACCGCGCATCCGGCAGCCAACAGACCCACACGCGTCGAGCCGTGCATCGGGAAGCACCCTGGAGGAGGAAGCGGTCGGTCGGACCGGTCGCGGGAGAGCCCGTCGTCGCGGCGGAGTGTAGGGAGATCGCCCGCCGCCCCCCTAGGGATGTTTTGCCGGTTGAGCCGTCGCGGGCGCGCGAGCCGGGGTAGCCGGGGCAGGTGGGGAGGACCGGCGGCGGGCTCGAGGGGGTGCGGGATCGACAGCCGGAGCAGATCAGCCGAGGGTGACGCGGAGGAGTTTTGCCTTCCGATCTCCCACGGGTCGCAGCGTCTGCGCTGCCAGCCCCGCCGGAATGAGCACCGTCCGGCCGGGGCCGAGCGGCGGCAGGCCCCACTGGCCATCGATGGCCACCTCCCCCGCGATCACTGCCAGGAGATGGCAGGTGTCATCACCGCCGACGTGCCACGGGCCGGTGGGGACGACTTCGTCGAAGAAGAAATGATCGCACGCCACGAGCCGGCGGACGCCCTCGTCGGACGTGGCGGTGGCCCTGACCGGCGAGACGGGGCCAAAGTGCGTGACGGCCTCGAGGCCCTTCTCGAGATGGAGCGGCCTCGGCTTGCCGTCGGGGCCGGTCCGATTCCAATCGTGGAGCCGGTAGGTGACGTCACTGGATTGCTGGATCTCCGCGACGACCAGTCCGGCGCCGATGGCATGGACCGTCCCGGCCGGGATGAAGATGCAGTCGCCGGACTGCGGCTGGATGACATGGAGGACCTCCTCGCACCGTCCCTGCCCGAGCGCTGCGGCGAGCGCGGCCGCATCGACCCCCTCCTTCAGCCCGGCCCACAGCCGACTGCCGGGAGCGGCGTCGATCACGTACCAGGCTTCGGTCTTCCCCTTGTCGGGCGGGGTGAGGCGGGCCCCCCGCGCGTCGTCGGGATGGACCTGCACCGAGAGGTCTCGGGCTGCGTCGAGAAACTTGAAGAGGAGGGGGAATGACGGCAGCCCGGCATGACGGCCAAGCATCCCGCGACCGTCCCGGCGCACGAGGTCGCCGAGGGTGCGGCCGGCCAGTTCCCCGTGGGCCACGACGCTCTGGTCGGCCTGGCGATCGACCACCTCCCACGATTCGGCGAAGTCCTCTCCCGGCGGGAGGTCACGGCCGAGAAGCGAGGCGAATCGCCTCCCTCCCCACAGATAGCGACGGTAGATCGGGGTGAAAAGGAGCGGATGGAGCATCGTCGGGGATTCCGTCTTTTTGTCGATGGGAATTCTGCGCGAGCCGTCGGGTCAGGACGGGGCGTACGCCTCGAGGAGGCGACCGATCCAGAAGCAGCAGACGCTCGCCAGAAGCATCACGAGCATCTGGCCGAGCGAGATCGCATGCTGCAGTTCGAGGATGATCGCCAGGGCCGGGAGCGTGAGCCCGGCCAGCTGCGCCAGCTTGCCGCCGGCCCTGATCAATTCACCCATCGGCTTCGAACTCTCCCGGGAAGGGTACGCCCTCGAGTCACCGGGGCTGCGGCGGCCTGGCGAATTCCCAGGCACCGGCAGCGACGGCCTCGCGGCGGCAGGAGAAATGTGGCAGGTGCTCGGCGGCTCGACAAGCCTCGAACGCCGCGAGGTTCCGGCCGGAAAGCCCGCAGACGCGGGCAAATCCCCCCCGGCAGGCCAGACGGCGGCCGACCGAGGCCAGGCCGTCGAGAAGGGCCTCGTCGATCGAGTCGATGCCGTCGAGCTCGACCACGACCCGGACGGCGCAATGCTCCCGGACCAGTTCCCAAATCCCCTCACCGAGATCCCCGCCCCGCCGCGGTCGGCCGGCCACGGGGGGCGCGAGCCTCACGAACAGCCATTCCGGTCCCTGCTCCACGCCGACATCGAAGCGATCGATGAAGTGGTTCATGTGAATGGCTCCCTGCCAGGCTCGATTCGTGCCATCGGGGAGACTTGAGCGCTCGGAGGCCCCGGCCGCTCGGCACTCGCGAGCCGTTCTCCCATCCCCCCTCACCAAAGGAATCCTATGGCGGCGGGCAAGAGGGAGCGGGCACTGGCAGGGATTTTCAGGGCCGCGGCTCCCAGGCGAGGGCCTGCACCTTGCCGAAACCCTCTCTGCGGCGATACTTCCGTCACTCTGGTCGAGTTTCAGCTCATCCCCCCTTTCCTGGAGGACACGCATGGGTCGGCATGGCGCGGTGACGTTCAAGGGCAATCCCCTCACGCTGGTTGGCGACGAAGTGAAGGTCGGCGCTGCGGCGCCTGATTTCACCCTCACCGGCGATGGCATGCAGGACATTCGCAAGGCCGACCTCCTCGGCAAGCCGACGATCATCAGTGTCGTTCCCTCGCTCGACACGCCGGTCTGCCAGGTGCAGACGAAGAAGTTCAACGAGAGCCTCGGGAGCTTGGGCGACAAGGTCAACGCCCTCACGGTGAGCCTCGACCTCCCCTTCGCCATGAAGCGGTTCTGCGGCGCCGAGTCGATCACGGCGATGAAGGTGGGGAGCGACTACAAGGACCGCGAGTTCGGCAAGGCCTACGGCCTCCTCATCGACGAGCTCAAGATCCTCGCCCGGGCCGTCTATGTCCTCGACGCCAAGGGGCACGTCGTCTACGGGGAGCTCGTCAAGGAAGTGGCCAGCGAGCCGAACTACGAGGCCGCCCTGGCGGCGCTTGCGAAGCTCGTCTGATCGAATCCAGTTCTGAAGCCACGAGAACGGCCGGCCGAACCATTCGGCCGGCCGTTTTTTCTTCCCGTCACTTCGCGAGCAGCCCCTCGATCGCTGCCTTCGCGGCGGCAAGCGCCGCCGGAAGCTGGTCAACGAGCTTGCCGCCGGCCTGGGCGAGATCAGGCTTGCCTCCCCCCTTCCCGCCGACGATGCCCGCCGGCTCGCGGATCCAGCTGCCTGCCGACAGGCCCCGCGCCTCGAGCTCGCGGCTGATCCCCGCCACGAGCGTCACCTTCTCCCCGTCGGCCGAGCCGAGGAAGACCGCCACCGGGCTCGCCTTGCGGCGGAGCTGGTCGATGCATTGGCGCATCGCCGCCACATCGGCGTTGCCGGCGTTGACGACGACGATCCGGGTGTCGCCGACGGTCGTGGCACTGGCGACAAGATCATCCACTGAGAGCGTGGCTGCGGCGGCGACAGGCTTCGCCTTCTTGAGCTCCTTGACCTCCTTGGCGAGGGCGGCGAGGCGCGCGGGGAGTTCCCCAGCCGGCACGCGGAGGGTGCCGGCCGCCTCGGCGAGCACCCCTTCGGCGTGGCGGAAGCGTTCGAGGGCCTTGAGGCCCGTGATCGCGCTGACGCGGCGCGTGCCCGCGGAGACGCTCTCCTCGCCGGTGATCCGCACCTGGCCGATCTGGCCGCTGTTGCTCACATGGGTGCCGCCGCACAGCTCGCGACTGACCTCACCGAGAGACACCATCCGGACGACGTCGGGATACTTCTCCCCGAAGAGCATCATCGCCCCTTCGTGGCGGGCATCGGCAAGCGGCAGGAGCCGGGCCCCTACTGGGACGGCGGCGAGGACGTTGCGGTTGACCATCGACTCGATCTGCTCGAGTGTTTCCCGCCCAACGGCGCTCGAGTGCGAGAAATCGAAACGGAGCAGGTCGGCATCGACCTTCGAGCCCTGCTGGACGGCGTGGCGGCCGAGATGATGCTGGAGCGCCGCATGGATCAGGTGGGTGGCGGAGTGAGCGCGGCGGATCGCCGCGCGCCGGTCTTCATCGACGCTCGCCGAGACGGTCCCCCCCAGGTGGAGCGTGCCGCTGCGGAGATGGCCGACATGGAGCATGAAGCCCCCCTCGCGCTGCGTGTCGGTCACCTCGAAGAGGCCCCCTTGCGGCCACTCGAGCCGGCCGGTGTCCCCCACCTGCCCGCCCGACTCGCCGTAGAACGGCGTCCGGTCGAGGACGACCGTGACGGGGGTCGGCGAGGCGTCGGAAGAGAGGGCGTCGCACAGCTGGCCGCGGGCGATGATCCCGAGCACCGTTCCCTCGGCCGAAAGCGTGTCGTAGCCGAGGAAGTCGGAGCCGTGCATCGTTTTCTTGAGCGCGTCGAGCGGACCGGAGGTGAACACCTCCACCCGGTTGCCGGCGCCCGACACCTTGCCATGCTCGTCCATCGCGGC
>Ga0114977_10001946_pt1 | contig 13463 bp, 26 predicted proteins | sample S_130805_MF_Meta_FD_87026 | JGI IMG/M metagenome (GOLD analysis project Ga0114977, IMG submission 87026) | Freshwater microbial communities from Lake Simoncouche, Canada to study carbon cycling - S_130805_MF_MetaG | ecosystem: Environmental > Aquatic > Freshwater > Lake | place: Lake...
CGGCGACTACTGCGTATCGGTCGATGTGCCCTACGCTGTCTCTATCATCAGGAACATTTTCAATATAGTCAATTGCCTGCTCCAGTAATTTGTCAGTCATGCTTGTCCCCTTTCTAAAATAGCGGTGGCGCAGTCAATGCAAGTCACATCCCACATGCACTTGTCTGTGTCGCTGTAAATATCTGGGGCTGGCAATTCTTCACACACCTTTGCACACGCCTCACGCTCTTTGGCGGCTACAAGGTTGGCAAAGCGTTCGAGAAATTCAGTGGATTGAGTGCCGACCCAAGTTGTCCACCCGTGGCCTCCAACGTCAGATCCTCCGGCCTCTCTTACCATCTCAATGATTTCATCTTGTGTCATGCTTATTCTCCTCTAGCTCTGATGGCTTCTGCCAATCCCTGCACATCGTAGTCGGGCCATTCATCTGCTACCTTTGCACACGCTTCACGCTCATGCTGTGCCACCAGTTTGGCAAAGTTGTAGCGGATATACACCTCGCCATCTTTGATTGACTCTTGCATGGCCTTTTGCCAAAGAATGTCGATTTCTTCGTGTGTCATGCTTATTGCTCCAGTTGTGGTTGAGGTAGCTTGTCAATGAATGCTTGACCCATGCGGATGCTGTCGGCGTTCCAAATATCCATGTCGCTGAGAAACGCTTCTTCCATTTGTCCGTGGCAGTAAACACGAAACCGCTTTTGATATTGGTTGATGTCGTACTCGGACTCCATGCGCTCCACTGGCTTGTTGCAGATGGCGCACAGCGGCACACCATGCAAAGCCAAAGCAAACTTGTTTTGTGCGGAGAGTTTCATGCTTCCCTCGCTTTCAGCGGACACCAAGCTGGCGTGGCTTCAAACTGCGCCCCGCATCCCCAAAGGATGTCGCCATATGCAGGTCGGTTGTTCTTTGGGTGACTGCAATACTTCCAACATTCGCCATGCCCACGATGATCCACCGCAAAGGGGCAATCCCGGCAGTCTGTGACTTCAATTTCAGCTTTCATTTCTTCATACTCCTGACAAGTCGTGCAATATCGTGCCCCGTGTCGCCCCGCTTTATCATCACCTTTTCCACAACCTTTGCCACTTCTTCTAAGGTGTCATTGCGGTGCAAGTGGACAAACTCAGCAGGATGGCTATGCACATCCATGTGGGCTATTTGTTTCTTGCGCCAGCCGCCGGTGTGTTCCCACTGGCCCTGCTTCAAGGCCAACTGCTCGAATGCTTCGTCCTCTGGGTCTTTCATGCTTTCTCCTTTGTGATCTTCGGTTTCCTACGCAAAACATACAGCCAATACTTGAATGACTTGTGTCCCGCTTTCCACGCACCAATGTTGAGTCGGATGGCGTACAGGAACACGCCCCACTTGTACGCCCATGCAAGTTCTTTCTGCATTGAGTCCCAGTCGGCATACATCCCATCGTTGTATGTGATTCGGTATCTCATGCCTTCTCCTTTATGCGTTGAATGCGCTCCAGCCTTTTGTGGTGCGCCGTTATGTACACGACATACTCCATGTCTGATCGAACGACATCCCAGTAAGTGCCTTCTGCTCTTGCTGGCTTATCCATAACGCCGTTGTCGGCATCCTGTCTGGCCTTGGCTTCAATGACCCTCATCTGCGCATCACCCACGATTTCCTTGGCAGTGTCAATGTCAAAACTTTGCGGGGTCATGCCTTCTCCTTGAATAATGTTCCGCAAATTTGACAGTGCATATACACGCCTTCGCTTTTTTCATGCCATTCTTTTTGGATTAAATGCCCAGTCTTTCCACATAGCCACATAAAAAAATCAGTCATCTGTCCCCCCTCTCGTTCTCATCCATCCAGAACCACAGGTGCATCAGCCCAATAAACACAAGGCCGCACACAATGAAGCCTATGCCGCCCAAGATAATCGTGGTTAGTATTGTTTCCATCACTCCTCCCCGCACTCTGCAAGTGCTTCGTCAGTCATACTACGCACACGCTCCAACACAGCGATTGGTTCGGCATCGTATTTGAAATGCTTACGCACTTCTTGTTGTATGTCGTGCAGTGCAATGATTGCTTTCTCACCACTCAAAGCCCAACGCAATTTGTCTTGGTCTTCGGGGTATGTGAATTCAAGAACCGCTTTCATCTTTTTTCCTTTCAGGCGGTTTCCACCCAAACTTAATCCATGTTGCTTGCACATCGGTTGATGCGGAAGGGATGTACTTAAACGCTGGGTCTAAGATACTCTTCGGTCTGTATGTCATGCCTATTGGAGGCACGGCTTTCAGCTTTGGTTGTTTCATTTCATTTGTTCCTCTATGAGTTGTTCAAGATCATGCATGTTGTTCTCGTTGATCACCAACGCGACACCCCCTGCCATATCTATTGAATTTAAGTTGTGAAGTTGCAAGGCCGTTGTCTTACCTCCTTTCGCCTTGCACTCTATTCCAATAAACCGACCACGAACGCAAACTATTAAATCAGGTACTCCTGAGTTGCCATATCCAACGCCCATCGGCTTCACGATGTAAGCCTTCATCTGCTTGAGCGTATTGGTTACGACGGCTTTAACTTTTGCTTCGGGTGTCATTGCCATGAAAGTAGTCCTCTTTTAGTTGCTCGTGTTCTTCCTCTGAAAGGATGATTATGTAAACATCTTTCGCGCATTGCCAACCTATGTCATCTAGCCTTGGGTCATGCCGATTGATGTACAAGTCCATACCCAATTCAGCCCTTAGTCGCCCACCCAACAACCCATTGAGATCGTGTGTAGGCGCATTGGGGAATGAACTAATCATGGATAGCTTTTCCTTAATGCAGTTAGGCAGTCGAGGTTTGTCGTATCGCAAGATTACGTTGCCGTTCATGTACACCTCGTAGACTTCTTCTTGGTCTATCACAATCAGTGGAGTGCGCCAAAGGTCAGCCCTCTGAGGATGTTGCATAGGAACAAACTTGTTCATGCGCTAGTGTGTGTTGGAAAGAAGATGCAGAACGGCGTGAGCATTCCATCCTTGTCCCCATTGCTGGATGTAGCAATGTCGAGGTCTTCGTAGTACTTGTCTGAATGCCTCAGCTTTGTCACGCTATCAACATCGCCTTGTGCCATGACTTCCTTGAGCATGAGAAAGCCCACCTTCAAGTCATCATGCTCGTCAAGGTTCGGCAGATACCGAATAGGCTCAGCAAAGGTGAACTTCGACCCATCTGATTCACCAGCTATCTTTGTGAGATAGAACCCACCTTTGTACAACGGCATTAACACGGTCAACTCTTTCCTGAACTGAAGTAACTTGCGAGAATCTAATTCGACTTTAGCGAAAGCCTTTGTCAGTTTCTCGTGCATTTGTTTGAAGCGCCCAGTTTGCTGTAATGTCAAGTCTTTGTCAATACCCAAAACGAAATTTAATAAAGATAATTCATCTTCAGCGCCTTCAATTACTGCATGAACTTTCTTCATCTCACCCACACAGTTGCTTGCATCCCGCGCACAACGCATGATGTGTTCTTCTAGTTTGCTACAGGTAACGATGTCCTCATGGCACTTCTTCAACGCCGTAAACAATGACGATAGTTTCTTAGACTCTCGTACATGCTGGGCGATGTTGCGCGACAAATTGCGAGGCACTCGGTCTCTACAGATTGCGCTAGGCGAATAGATGCCGTACACATTCTCAGTCTTCTCTCCCTTGTCCTCTCCTTGTGGGCCGTACCAAATCTCACACATGAAAACCCCATCGGGGTTAACCATATGTACTGAGGGGTATGCATTCTTACGATGCCAAGCCAGACTGATTGCGGCTTGCTTACTGATCGCGTAGAACTTGAACCTGCTATGCATCTCCTTTACAAAGAGACTCAGGGGGTGCTGAGTGCTTAACAACTGGGTCAACTCCGCTTGCATTTCAGGTTGTGCGTGTTTATGAATTACTGACATTTGATCTCTCCTTAAAGTTGATTAACGATTGAACCATCCTGCATAGTTATGATGCCGCCCCACTTGTTAGGCGTAATATCCCCTACCTCATCACAACTAAGTACCTCGCAGTTGAACGCCTGCTTCTTCTTATATAACTCTTTGGTGAACCCTTCTAACAATGCATCAAGCCCATAGTTAGGCAACCGACTCACCAACTTCAGCCAGTAATCTCCACTCCAATGAAGGCTCAGAGCACCAGCCGCTATGCCATACGCATACAAGCCACCCATCATGTCTTTGTCCACTAGATCAAAGATATAGTCTTGTACCTCTTTGGTCTCCCAACGAAACGTAGGAAATCCTTGTTTGTTCGTTACCAAACCCTTAAGTTTCAAGTCCGCAAGCACCTCCTCTCTGAGCGCCTTGAGGCTACGCTCATCAAGCTGACTGATCATCATCCTTGCAATGTTGGCGGGGGACTTCAACTCCTCGCGCACAGCTTTGGCTTTGGCTCTGTTAATAGTCTGCTTGGTCACAGTGAACTTATGCCCCTCAGGAACCTTGAAGGTCTCCAAATTGAACCGCAGTCCACCAAACACAGGTCGAATGATGGGTTTCTCCGTGTGACCACCATGCTTGTTAAGAATCAATCCCCCCTTATGAACATTGTGTCTAAGCGCACACCCACTCAGTCCTGCCTCTAACATGAGATAGTCTGAGTAGTACATGCCTCGATGCGTGATCTCCATCGTGTTGTCTGGATGAATAACAGCCAAAGGCTTTGGGCCTTCCTCGCCTGTTTGGAGGTTCTTCTCTTTCTGTTGCTTGTTAGACAAGTTAATGAACCACAACTCAAATGCCCCATCCTCTCGGGGTACAAAGTGTCGGGCGCTGTACTTGCGCCTACCCAATGGGTAAGCGTTTGTCCCCCGAATGGGTTTGGCATTGCTGACAATCTTTGACAGCGTTGGATGCGAAAAATAGTATATGTCGTTATACATTGCTTACTCCTCATAGATGACTTGTTTGTGCCCAGCGGGGATGTTTAGTGACTTGTTGTGTGTGATCAACCACAGAGTAGGAGTGTTTATGTCCCACTTGATGTCGCATTCCACATATCCATCGGTGAACACCACAATCGCTTGTGCTTGAATGTTCTTGCTCTTTATGTACTCAGGTACGGCTGAGACCCTAGTACCGCCCCCTCCTTGCGGCTTTAACAACGATGCCAGTCCTTCGTACTTGTCCTCAAACTTCTGCTCTCCCGCAACCATCGTGTCCCACCACAGCACACGCACCGCACTCGGATTGAGGTCATCACATATTGCACACATCTCAGAAGCAACAGCGGTCAGAGCTTCTTGACCGATCGAACCTGATGTGTCACCCGCAAAGATCAACTCCCCTACCTTCTCGGAGTAAGTGCTAGGCAGATACAGATCGTTGGACAACATACGCCGATTGAATCTGCGCCATGTGAACTCATCCTTACCCGCGCCATACTCAGACAGGAAGTCACGCAACGCCTCACGCCAGTTGACCTTGGGGGTCAGCAGGTCTTGGATAACCCTAGGTGTGTTACCACCCATACGCCCTGCGAGGATGCCGCCTTCACGCAACGCACGATCAATGCGATCGACTGTCTCTTTGCCAATGTCCTCATTGCTGAAGTCATGCTCATCGAACCCCTCGGGGAGGTTGTCAATGTCAAAGGGCTTGGGCCCATTGCCGCCGTCTTCTTGCGGCTCAGACCCCTCTGAGGGGTTACTCCCATTGCCCTTACCCTTCTCGTTACCCTTCTCTTTGCCGGTCTTCCCTCCACCTTGCTTCCTCAAGTAGTCGTATATATGATTGAATGACCAATCGCGGAACATCGGATGCCATATCGCGCTCTCGGGTAACTTCACCAAGTCAGGCGCTACCTCAGAGATGAGATAGATGATGTCGTTGACCACCAAGTCAGCGGCGATGTTCGCCGTCTTGCGATCCTCTTTCCACTTCGGGCGATGGAAGGGGATGTGCTTCAATGCCACATGAAGGTTCTCGTGCAAGACCACGGCATTGAACTGTGGCTCGGGTAACTTAGCCATGAACTTGCGCCCATAGCGTTTGTTCACACCATCGGTGCATGCCGTGGGGACATTCTCCTCAACGCTTGACTCACCCAACAACATAACGCCTGAGTAAAGCGCCGTGTGTGGACTCTTCATCAATTTAATGTGGGCGCGTTTAAGGCGCACCTCTTCCTTGTCTGCTACTAGCATGATTGATCTCCTGTTAAAAATTACTTACGCCATCAACTCGTAGTTGTCTTTGGCCCATGACTTGATCTTGTCGTTGTGTCTAGCCAGCTTGGTCTTTGCTCTCATCATCATGGTGAAGAAGATGGACTGCACCTCGCTGGAATTGATACGCTCGACATACTCCATGAACTTGCTCAACTCATCGTGCTCATTGATCTTGTCGATCGCTTGGAACATGATCAACAGTAACGCCGCCACATCATCGTTCGGGCACGGTGTAGTAAGCGGGTGCTTTATGATGTCAGCCACATCTGAGACCTTATGTTGCAAGGACAGGAACGCCGCCATGTCTCTCGCCGCCGCCTCACCGATCGTGCCAGCCAGCGCACACATGGTTGCGTTCTCGCCCAATGCATCGGCCTGATCAACAATGTGTGATGCCTTTGCCAATGACCGTGGACTAGCAAACTGCTTGACCATGCTGGAGGGTTTGAAGATGTACGGGTTGTCCTCTTGATCTCCATCAACATAGGATGCCATAACCTTCGCACCATACATCGCTACCCATGCGCGGACAACACGATTGATGCCATTGGCACTCGCCCATGTATTCCACTCGGATGCGCTAGGTTTGCGCATACGCACCACCATCAAGCGGTTTGCCACATGACCCGCCATTGTGTCGCCCACACCATCGGTCGCGTTGTTACTCGTAGCAAACAGTATCGAACCATCGGGTAACTTCTCGTCACCGATCATGTGTTCAAGGATCATGCGGGTAAACAAGACCTGTAACATCTTCGGTGCTTTGAGCATCTCGTCAAGCATGATGACCTTCTTCTTGCCATTGCCCAGCTTGAACAGGCTCGACACATAGTACTCAAGCGCCTTGGTCGCATGGTTCGGTATGCTCGCCGCAATGTCCATAATCTCTTTGTTCGGACAGTCAAGGTAGATGAAGTCATACTCATCCTCACCCAACTCAACGCGCAACGCTTCGAGGATGCTCGACTTGCCTACCCCAGGCTCACTCATAATCATTGGGGTAAGGTTCGCACCAACCAACTTGATGATGTTGATGCACTCTTTGATGGATACCATCGGGATTGTGGATACTTTAGCCATTTGTGATCTCCAGTTAAATTAAGACTCAGACACGGCTGATCGATTGATCAACCTTCTCAAGGGAATAAGTGCGCTCCTGTTCATTGACAAGAACCTTCATCTCACCCTTACCTACGGCAACCAGACAGTGGGCCAGAAACCTAGCCCTCCGATTCGCCCTCCAATACATGAACAGCATGACTGCCCATGCAAGAAACATAACCCATTCAAACTCTGACATACATCCCCCCTTAGTTAAACAAACTCGTGTTCAGCTTGAACACATCCAACACATCATCGACCTGTGCCTTCACGCTATCGCGCAACGCCATACTGTCTCGCAATGTCTCCGCATCGATACCCTCCAACGCCTGTGCCAGCCTCGCCCTCGCGTCCTCCAACTCAGCGTTGTTAGTCAAGTTAAAGTCCTTCAAGGTGCGGCACAAGTCCTTGGTCTGCTGTATCGTTGTCTCATAAATCTTGCGCTTGCGCTTCTTCTTGCCATCCTCTCCCACCTCATCCATCTCCTCAGGCTCCCCGCATGCATAGGAAATGCGCTCAGCAAAGGTAACCAGACGCCCCGCCGCATCCGCCATGATCTCATCGACCTTGGACTTGGCTTGCTTTTGGAAGTGATCTTTCAAGTTGCCCATGATCTCCTCGCTGATCTTGTTGCGGAAGTCATTGGTCGGAACTTCGGTCACATACAGCTTGATGCGGAACTTGCCATCGATCTCTTCCACCTCAGGGTAGTCTGAGGCATTGAAGAAGTCGCCTTGCTTGAACGCCATGTCTGAACGAATGCTCGGGTAGTGCATCTTGAATGTATCCACCAACTTCCTGAACTCGGTCTCATGCTCTCGGTACTCTTTCATGAACACCTCAATGTCCACCACAGGCAGGTACTTCAGATTGGCTTGCCAATCGTATGCGCGGCGCTGTAACCAATTGTTTATGGTCTGTCTGTAATTGACCAACGCCTTGTGGTGTGGGTTCTTGGCTAAGAGGTTCTTCGTGAAGCGGCCCGCGTCTGCGTCTGCTTTGTATGCCTCAGTCACCTCATTGCTGATGCGTTTGTCTTGTTTAGTTGCTGACCACACATTCACATCCACATGGACGATCAGTCCACTAGATGCAAGGCTGATCACATGCTCGGGGGTTTGCAATTCAAAATTCATATCGTTCTCCATTGACTCAGGCTATGCTGAGAAGTTGTTTAGCGGAACATGCCGCCTTTGTTGTTGAGACCCTTGAGATCGTCAAGGTTAGTGATGAGCATGTAATTGCTCTTGTGCATAGGGGCAATGGTGTGCCGCCTACGCCTAGCTTCCTCTTCGCCACAGATCAGGCAAAGGTGATAGCCAGCGTTAGCCCTCTTAGCGGAGAAGGTATCTCCGCATCGAGCGCATAGGGGTTTCATACGCATTGTCATTACTGATCAAAGCGATGAGTTTGAAGTGGTACTGTCTCCAGCACATAGTCGGCGGGTTCAAGACCCTCATGCTCGTCACCCTGAATGGTGAGGTGCATTTCAAAGAGTGCGGTTTGCTTGTCAACAAAGGCATTGACGATCTCACCATTGCAGGTGAGTACATGCACAACAGGGGTGAGGGGTTTGGGTTCTGGTCTGCGGTTGAGTAACTCTTCCAACTCTTGTGACTCGCAGAGGGCTTCGTAAATGCGTTTCATCTGTCCCATGACTGACTCCTAACTGAATGGTTGAACTGTGTCTCAGACTTAGCTGAGGCATTGATTACTGAACGAACTACTGAATCGGCGCTTGTTACTTCGCTTCTCCAGTGTTCTCATTATAAGACAACTTGACATATAAACCTATGCTTTTGTCCGTGTTTTTTTCATAGGGATTTACCCTCACGGACGCCAGATAAGTACATCAAGCATGATCACAATGATTGCTACCAGAAACACAATGCGCTGTATGCGCTCGGACAATGTGTAGTCGTTCATCTTCGATCTCCTTGCAAACAAGACGCACTATTCGCCGTGCATCGGGGCGTGAGGCAAACCATTTCGACAACCCGCTACAGTCATCTTGCAGTAAGCCAGGGGGATAACCTGTCATGGGCCCAGGCTTGATCCATTTTCTTTTGCTCATTTGTTTATCTCCTCAGGGTAGGCTGATTCATTAGAATCCGTTTTCCGTTTGCCTTCATCCAATGCATTTAGATCACATCGTACCCAGTGCAGAAGTTAAACAACTCAACCTCGTTCATGGGCTCAACGATCGTCAGTCCATCGAACTCATTGTCGATGTCACCAAACTCGTCAAAGTCGTATGCACGATCAAGGAACTCTAGGTTCTGGTGTAGCACAGGGTCAATGTGGTCTGTCCGCAATTCAACATCCACATCCCAGTTGGTATAGGTCTGGGGTTTACCCTTGGGTATCACAACGCGCAACGCCTTACGCATGAAGCGGGGCAGGTGCTGATGTGTGGCAGGGTGCAAGGGATAGGGCAAGTTCAGTTTGTGTTGAACGAATGTAGCTTTCATGCTGATCTCCAGTTTAAAGTCTCAGGGTTGTCTGAGCCACTATCTAGCGGCACAGACTGCGGATCGCTGTTAGCAGGTTTTCTCTCCCAGCGAACTCCCATTTTATAGTAACTTTACATATAATACAATGGAGGCAGGTGTGTTTTTTATAAAGGGCTGTAACTTGACATGTTCTAAATGTTCTAGGCGGTGCTTAATTTTTAATCAGGGAAATAGAACATTAGAACAAAGTAGGAAAGTACTCAAAAGAGGGGTTAACTTTACGAATAAAAGAGTTTTACTACTACTATATATATATATAAAATATTTATAACTTTACATGTTCTATTTGTTCTGGTGTTTTTAGAGGGGCGGGGGTTTTTTTATGTTTTTTTGCGGGTTCTGTAAAGTTGAGTCTTTGCACTTGCTGACATGCTCTCTTGCTCTCTTTTATTTAAAAATCCCTTTGTTACCCAAAAACACTAGAACAAATAGAACAAATGGGGGTCGAACGCTGTAAGTGCTTGATTTATAAGACAAAGATATGTCCAACTCTGTTCTGTAAAGTTTAAAAAAAGTAGAACATGTTCTATTTCCAGAACAAACTGGACAAAAGAGTTAGAACACTAACTTGACATGTTCTATTTCCGAGACAAACTGGACATATAACTTAGAACACTAACTTGACGTGTTCTAACTCTTTTGTACAGTTTGTTCTGGAAATAGAACAAAACTAAACTTGACATGTTCTATTTTTGAGACAAACTGGACATATGACCTAGAACACTAACTGGATATAACTCGGGGGGAAGGCCCAGTAGCTAGACTCTTATCTATTGCCTCAGGCATGGCTGACCCGCTATTTAAGGCTCGCGCTGTACACACTCGCGGGGACAAATCACTGGCATCAAAAAAATCTCGGACGAAAAAAAGACCCGACCAACCTTTCGATTGATCGGGTCTCGGGGTTAAATTACTTTAACCAAACCGCATTGAATGCGGCAATTGCCTTGTCCAACTTATCACTATCAGCGCCATCGTCACCCCTACCCTTAGCAGTTTTGCACCGGGTCTTGAGTGCACCAAGTGTCTTTTTCAGGTGATCGGTAAACCATGCTGTCGGGGCGCGTTCCTTTTTAATCCCTGTCACCACATTGTGGTGTTCGCGCACCTTTGCGATCAATGCGATCTTAGTCCCTGAGATATAAGCATTACAGGGGATTTGAACGCTTCGCAAAATCGCGTGTTGGCCTGGGTCATCTTTTTTCATGCTGTTTGTTTTCTGAGTGCTGACACTCAAGGCCCATTCAGCGGTGGCGAGAATCGCGCCCTTTGTCCCATCTTTGACGGGTGTCCAATCCTTTGCAGAATAAGATTTTGCGGGGTTCAATTCCTGCCATTTCAACATCGCGCCCTCTTTGACGGCCTGCAAAACTTCGTCACTCTGACGCTCATGAAAATCAGGGTACTCAGAGTAAATCTCTTTTGCAACATCTAATTCGTCACTTTTAAGGGTGGCAAATTTATAGGTGAGGTTTTTTACATTAATGCTTTGCATTGTGAATCTCCAAAAAAAGTTGAATTAATGGACACCGAACTACACCGAACCGATGCACCGCGCTGTCCATGTATTAAATGTAATCTATCCATAGGGGAAAGTCAACCTCTCAGGGGGGGCTGAGTCCTTACATGGCCGTCACGCTCGCGCTCGGTACACTCTCGCGGGAACAAATAACTGGCATCAAAAAGTAGGGACAAAAAAAGACCCTGAGCACAAGGCCCAGGGTCTTATCAAGATCAGTCGCAGACGATCTCGTAATCTAGCACTTCTTCCACTCTAGTGCCAATCACCACCTTACGGCAGGTCGGACTGTCGTCCTTCACATAGGCATCAACATAAACCTGAAAATCTGAAAAATTACAGGTGAATGAGCGATTCATGATGCTCGCGTAATCTGTGGAAGACATTTCACCGTCCATCGCAACCAGCTTATCCAGAAAATCGGTGAGCCTTGCGTCTTTAAAAGATTCAAGGCGTCTCATGCTGACATAAGCTACCGGCTTTTCGCAAGAAAGGCTGATGGTGAAGCTACCCGGCAAATCGGTGAACAAGCGACTGTACTTAACTCTCAATTCCAATTTCTTGGATTTGACCTCGTTAATGGTCTTTCGCATCTCATTGACTGACTCTTGACGGTCATTCAGGGCGATGTTGAGTGCACTAATAAAGGGGTTTAGTTTGCGTGTTTTCATGTGATCTCCAAAAAAGAAAAGAATGAATGAACAACAGACTGCACCAGATGATGCACCTTGCTGTCCATGGGTCAACTGTAGGTGAAATGGGCGCTTATGTCCAGTTTACAGGGGTCTGATGCACGATCTCGGCACTCGCGCCCTACTCTCTCGCGGGAACAAATGACTGGCATCAAAAGGTATAGGCGTAAAAAAAGGGAGCCGAAGCTCCCTTAAATTACATTCAGTTGTTCTTAGTTAGGGCGGCACAAAGTCACCCGAACGAACGAAGTGGTGTCGCTGCCAACACGGACAGGCATGACCCACAAAGGTAGCCGCATTAACACGCGGCACAACAAAGAATCAAAACGCATAAGCATACTAATCTCCAGTTTGTTGAACAAGACCGCCTCTCGGCGGTTTCGACCATTAAGGTCTCATCAGTTGTCCTGTCTACTCATCAACTCAGCCAAGTATGTGTACTCTTTCATGTACTCATCATCAGTTAACTTAGCCACTCTTTCAAAGTCCTGCATTGATGGGCGATGTCCAAATGTGTCCTTGTGCAAGTCGCTGTACTCTGCGCGTTTCTGCTCGATGGCAGTCATTTCATTCCATGGTTTCATGTTGATCTCCAGTTTGTTGAACAAGACCGCATCCCTGCGGTTTCGACCATTAAGGTCTCATCAGTTGTTCTCTTTCCTAACCTTGCGTGGTGAAGTCCACAGTTCAATGTCCTTGCTGATGGTGTTCATCAGGACATGGATTGCCGTGAGAACTGCGGGAGGGTTGTCGCTTGCTTTGGCAATAGCCATTGCATAGTCATATGCCTCTTTAACAGTATCACGCTCTCCAAAGAGTGGTGTGTACATCTGAACTGCAAGGTGTTGTAACTCTTGATTCATGTTGATCTCCAACTAAGCACTGCGATGTTGCAGTGGTTTAAATATACCAAAGGGGGGGCGATATGTCCAGTTTGCAGGGGGCGCGACCCCACCGCCCGGCCACCCCCCAAGCCAGCAGAAGGGACTCCTCCGCCCCCACACCCCATAATCCACACAAACCGCTACACTTTTTTCCATGCTAAACTCCACCCTGCAGTTGCTCCTTCTCCTCCTTTAGACCCCCCCGGTGGGGGTCTTTTTTTATCCGCAGTTTAACTCTGCACTTTTCCTGCGGAGACCCCCCCCCCTTTACATTTCTGGTTCCATGCCTATAATGGGCATATATTTATACGGAGTGCCCGCTTTCCTCCTATGACGCCGCTAGTATCACTACCGCAATCTGACGTTCCGTTGCCTCTCAACGCTACGGATGCCATGCCTGAAATGACCGACTTTGAAGAAATTCAAATGCGAGGTCGAACCGTCAAGCTCATTGCCGATCTAACTGATACACCCATTGAACCCACCGAAGAACATCGGGACCAAGCGGTTCAATTGGCTAACGAAGTGATCACTAACCCTGAGACTCAGCTTAATTTAAATCAGTA
>Ga0114977_10001949_pt1 | contig 13433 bp, 8 predicted proteins | sample S_130805_MF_Meta_FD_87026 | JGI IMG/M metagenome (GOLD analysis project Ga0114977, IMG submission 87026) | Freshwater microbial communities from Lake Simoncouche, Canada to study carbon cycling - S_130805_MF_MetaG | ecosystem: Environmental > Aquatic > Freshwater > Lake | place: Lake...
CCAGGCACTGGTTCCGCATTGTCCGATGGCATTCACTTTTATTGAATATGGCCCGGTATAGCTTGCCGAAGCCGAAAACGTACCGGTGGTTCCATTGCCTGAAATGGTTCCTGCTGTAGCAGGGTTTACTGTCCACGTATAGGTATTGGCATTCAAAACAGCTGACGTTGTGTATGGATACGTTTGCGTGCCACAAGTTGCAGTTGTTCCTGTTGGTGTGGAAGGGGCAACCGGTGTAGCGATAACCTCAATATAATTGTTTTTAATGAGAGAATCGGAAACAGTTCCGTTGGTAGCAACAAGCTTTACATCAAAAAAACCTGTTGTGGCATAGGTTACGGATGGATTTTGCAGGGTGGATGTTGAAGGCGTTCCACCTTCAAAAGTCCAGAGATAGGTAAGATTATTTCCAACTGAATTATTTACATAATTAACCTGTTGCCCGGTGCAGACCAGCGAGGTTGACGCATTAAAAACAGCCACAACTTCCTTGGATTTTAATCGTACAACGGAGTATTTCTGGTTGGAAAATTCCGAAAACTGTGTATTTCCCGAAAGGATAAATTTGCCATCGGGTTGTAACGCAAGCCCATATCCGAAGTCTTCTTTATTTTGTCCTGAAACATCAAGCGTATATTTTCCTGTTGCGTTAAAAGTTTGATCGAGTGTACCATCAGGATTTAACAACAGCGCGGCAAAATCAGTACTTCCGTTTATTACAGCATTGCCGCTCACCAGGTATTTGCCATCCGGCTGTATAATAACATTGCGCATTATTGTTGATTCGGTAGAAACAGGAAATGTGGCAACACCATCGCCGCTGAATGTGATATCAGGAGCGCCGTCGGCAGTTAAGCGCACAATTGCAGCATCAAATGCACTTGAAGATTGATTAAAAGCATCTCCAACTATCACAATTTTTCCATCGGGTGTTAAAGCCATCCCCCAGCCATCGTCGGCAGAGTTAGTACCCATAATATCAACAGTGGTTTTTCCAGCAGTACCAAAAGCAGGGTCGTAACTTCCATCAGGCAACAACCTTACAGCAAATAAATTAGCCGGCAATCCACTGTATCCGGTTACAATAATTTTTCCATCAGTCCTTACGGAAATACCATAACCGAAATCCCATGATCCGCTTAAATCAAGTAACAGTTTACCATCGCCCGAAAAGGCAGGATCGAAAGCACCTGAAGGAGTTAGTTTTATTATGGCCACATCATTGGTAAAGGGAGTACCTCCAACACGTGTTGAACCACAGGCATAAATATTCCCCGTTGCGTCGGTTGTAAGAGCATAAGCAGCATCCGGCTGTCCAACAGCAGACAGGTTGGCATACACTATTCCTCCGGTTCCGAAAGCAGGATCAAGGCTTCCTCCCGGTAATAGCCGGCAAACAAACATATCGTCATCGGATGCATTCCATCCATATCCGCAAACAAGGATTTTACCATCGGGCTGAATCACAATTTCAGGTTCAAATCCACCTTGCGATGGCATTCCACCCAGATCAACAAGCGAAACGCCTGCGGTTCCGAAGGTATTGTCGAAACTTCCATCTGTATTTAATCGTGCCACCCCAAGGCTAACGGTACCGCCAAGGTTCATACTGGCACCAGTCATTATTATTTTGCCATCAGGCTGAAGCGCTATGTTGTCGCCAAAATCAAGCGTTCCGCCCACTGAAAAGATGTTGCGGCCTGTACCGTTGAATGTGCTGTCGGGCATCACAAATGACTGGCCTGCAACAAATAACGTGGTTAACAAAAATGAAAAAAGTAAAGTAATTCTCATAGCTATTAAATTTATGGTTAGTGTTATTTAATGAAACAATTTTAGTGATGATTGCATTTTCCGGAAACGCTTTTTCCAAATCCGCCTTTATCCTGCCTTTCAACCTTCCGGATGGTGAGTATCAGCTGGTTTCGGTTTTGAAGGATCACGATCCTCCAGTTGTTTGATAAGTTTGTGGAGCGCTTTGTTTTCGTCGTGTAAGCGTTGAAGCAGGAGAGTATGTTCATCAAGGCTTGATTCTCCTTTAGCCTTTTTAGGAAGCTTCATCGATTTAAAATTAAGTATGCTCCAAAAGTAAACACGAACATTCACTTACCAAAAAAAAGAGGGGTAACAAAAGGTAAACAATTCAAACAAAATTAAATAGCTGGTTTTGAAAACAGTATATATTGCATGCAATCAATACTTTAATACAGTATAAACTAAAAAAGTCGCAGAGTAATTCATTGACTTAAACGTTCTCCAGAAAAGCAATAATATTTGCTTCCTGTGGTAGCCCGAGCTTTTTGCGCAAGCGCGAACGGGCAATTTTAATGCTGTCGGGCGACTGAAAAGTAATTGCCGAAATATCTTTGGTAGTCATATTAAGCCGTAAAAAAGCTGCCAGTTTTTTTTCATTGGGAGTAAGGTCGGGAAACCTGGCATTGAGCCGCGAATAAAAATCCTGGTGTACTTCCTGGAAACGGATCTCGAATTCCTTCCAAACTTTATCATCGCTATTGGATTGCAGGTCCGAAATAAGCTTATCAATTACATTGCTGTTAGTATCCGTCAAATTCTTTTTTATCGAAATTACACGTTCGGCAATATCGGTGATGTATTCATTTTTTTGAACCAGGTACATCACATTGGTAGTGAGTTCTTTATTTCTTAAATCCAGCTCCTGCTTCAGAACAGCTTTTTCAAGCTCAAGATTTTCCGATGCCAGGTTAGCGTTATCTTTCTCAAGGCGAAGGCGTTTCAGCCGGTTTTGCGAAAGCAGGAACAGCAAACTGATAATGGCAAGCAACAACAACATACTGACCCCGATCGCCAGGTATTGGACTTCTTTTCGTTTTTGCTCAATTTTCCTCAGGTTTTCTTTCTCATTAAACTGCGAAGTAAGCTCAATCCGGGTAAGTTCCCGCTGGGTTTCCTCATTATTCATGGTATCGTTGAGCGCCTTGAGTATAATATGGTATTTAAGCGCTGAGTCGGAATTGCCGGTTTTATCGTATTCAGTAAATAGTTTTTCGATAAGAAATGACTGTAACGAAATATTCCCGACCGACCTTGCCAAATCCAGGCCCTTATACAGGTATTCCAGTGCTTTTGTCCTGTTACCTAACCCGATGTAGTACATGGCAAGTGTACGGTACGACTGTCCCTGACCGTTTTTATCTGGAATTAGCAAACGGATTTTAAGTGCCTCATTAATAGCGATATAAGCCTCAGGCATTTTTTTCTGGTCGAGGTACAAACTTCCCAGGTTATTGAGCAAATGGGCCAGCAATGTTGGCTGGCCCATTGTTTTTCGTGCCAGGCTGATGCCACGCCGGTAATATTCCTCCGATTCCTTTTGCTCTTTTAAATTCTGGCAAACAATGCCAAGGTTGTTGTAACTTGTGATGATTTCGTGAGAATATTTTGAGTTGCCAGATTTTAAACTGAGTTCTTCAAATGTCTTCAAAGCTTCTTCAAAATTATCCCTGGCTTTCTCAAAATTATTCAGATTTAAACTTACAGCGCCTATATTTATCAGAGCGGATGCAATCCCTTTTTTATTTCCTTCAGCTTTCTGGATTTCGAGATATTGGTAGTACTGCTTCAGTGCTAATTCAAAAAGCCCCTGTGTGAAATAAACATTGCCAATGTTGAGCAGCGCGAACGAAAGGGTGGAATTGTTTTCAGTTTTCCCGGCTATTTCAACCGCATCCTCAGCAAAATGAAGAGCCTTTGATAAATTATCAGTGGAATAAAAGCGTGATAATTCAACGTTGAGGTGAACCCGGGCCGAATCATTATTTGCGATTTTCAGCTGTAACAACAACGTATCGGGTTTGTTATGGTGCTGTCCAAATACTATTTGCTGCAACATCAGCATTGCAGGAATCAGAATCAGCCATTTTTTTCGAATTGTAAATGATACCATCAATTACGCGGAATTTCAGCAAACATACATAAATGTCGGCAAATGTCGCAGTAAAACAGTTATTTACACCCGCGGACTCCGCATTATTGTACTGAGAAAGTCCGATATTTTTACTTTGTACCAGTACTACCGGATGAAATGGTTTTAACCCTTTTTTAATAACCGTTTCAGGGTTTAAAAAAGCCTAATTCGCTTTTTTTAGCACCACTTCCCTGTACTTTTTACTGTTCCAGGTATTTATCATCATACGGAAGGTATCGTATTTTTCGACCGGCACATAGGTTTTGGTAATGTTGATTTTCCGCACAATATGCAACTGCCTTCCTTCGGCTGAAATGGAAAACTCCATGCTGCCGGATTCGTTATTTGTAACGGATGTTGCTGCAGGCGAAACCAGCTCTATTCCTTCAGGAAGAGTAATAAAAATGTCGTACAGTTCATTCAGTGTAAATGGTATTTCGAGTGGCTCGGTACGTTTGCTTACCAGCTCAGTCATATGCCAGCTGTCGGAAGCTGTAGCTATGGCAGGAAGTTTTAAAAAAACATGGCCGGCTCTTTCGGTTGTAAATGTAGTGGCTGATGCCTGGAAGCTGAACGATGACAAGTCGATGTCCGTTTTGCCTTTAATGATATTTGTGATTTTGCCGTTTCCGAATGCATTCGAAAGCAGGGAGGATGCATAGGTACTGTCCTTCTGCAATTTCAGCCATGGGTTCAGCCGGCCTCCCAGTTCGAGGTTCAGATCCCCTTTCAGGCTCAGGTCATCCTGTAATTCAACTTTTCCTGTCATCGAAACAATATTTTTCGAATCGCTAATCACTTCCGACAGCTGAACCTTTCCCGGAACAAGTGAAATAATCCGTTTCCCGGCAAGTGTATACCTCACGTCCTGCTGATCTGTCTGTGTCGACGAAAGGAAAACCGGTTCCATACCCTGCAGGCTTACCTTTACCAGGAAACGCTCAAATAAGGCAGGGCTGATCACTTTTTTAGTATAATACCGTTCGGCAACTACAGCTACCGGCTCAGCCTGAATATTCTGAGAGCGCAGCATAGCCGTGAGCAGCAATGCTTTTTCAGCTTCGGTGCCACCGTTGCTTGTCCATATTTCAGAAACTTTTCTTAGTTTATTTCCTGTATATTGCAGTGGTACCTGCCATGTATTCAGTTCGTTAACAACTTTTTCCTGCAAGCGGAGTGCTTTCAGCAAAGGTTTTTCAATTCCACTCACGGCCGCTGCTGAAGCCGTTTTTACATCATCAGGAATGACACAAGCGTAGGCTTCCTGCGAAGCAAATCCGGCAACAGCATCCAATGCTTTTAAACTGGCAGCAAATACAATTCTGGCGCGGTTTTGCTGTTCCCTCGGTCTGAAATCTTCACGCAGGGCAGCAGGCACATTTGTGATGGTCCAGGTATAAACAGTTTTTTTGCCCTGTTTTGTAAGCGATACTTTACCGGGGATATTGAAAACTTCATAATTGAAAACAGCCCCCGATGGGATATTGAAAATAAGAGTGAGTTTCCTTACCGGCGAATTCATCCAAAGCTGCTCATTGCCTATCATCGCCTGGTTATATCCCCTGGCTGAAGTGAGGGTGTAATCAAGGTCAATGGTAGCGCCGCGTTCCAGGGCTGTATGGGTCACAACCATTTCACGCAGACGGTTCCATACAGGCACATTGGCTGCAAAACCCGGCAATAACGCATTGTAGGCATTTGCAGGAGTTGGCACCTGTTTGCCGTCGGCCATGGTAGTTACCGAACGGTTTACTTTCAGTGTCTGGAATGCCGGATCATAAATAATAAAATCTTCTCCATACAGGTTATGGAATGCAAAATATGTGTTTATCAATAGTTTATGGCTGTAATGATAGGTCCAGCTACCATCCTTGTTGAGAGTATATTCCCTGGTTTGCTCCTGGTAAACAGCATCCGTCTTTTCGTCCTGCGCTAAGGCTGCAACAACGGTAAAAATGAAAAACGAAAGGAGAAATATTTTATGTTTCATGGGGTAAAAAATTTCGGATGTGTGATTTCGGATGTGTGATGTGCGATGTGCGATTTCGGATGTATGATGTGCGATTTCGGATGTATGCTTTTTCTGTAAACTTGTATTTTTACGTTTAACCTTCTCTTTTTCGTGCTGGGCAATTTGAAGCGTTGTTAACGGTCAATCAATACGAATAACGAATTATTTTATCCTTATTATAACCGGTTCCAGGGCCAGCTGGTTCTGGAATGCAACGGCTTTACGGAATGAAGCCCAGTCGTCGGGCTGATAGATGCGCTTCGGGAAGGTAGCGTTAAAAGCAAATTTCAACACATCATTCTCCCGTTTTATAATCCCATAAAACTGCGAACCGCTGCCATCGCCCGATTCAGGATCCGGCATATAAACAACTTCCCTGATTCCGGGCAAGGTGATTTTTTCGTTTATTTCCACATTATGTGATGTACGGTCGCGGAAAGGGAATTTGCGTTCTTCCAGCCCGGTATCGAAACCCAGGTGCGGCATAGCCCTTTTCATAAAGCCTGTTGCCAGAAGGGGTGTAAATATAAGTTCATCGCCGGCAACTGTTGCATACGCGGGAATACGGATCCGGAAATGCATCTGAATAGGGCCTGCCAGGTAATTGTACGGATCGTCGTAGGTAACTTTTACCAGCTGGGCAAGAGGCGAAATACGCATCACTTCTTTTTCGACATTGGCGGCCCAGTCGGCCATATACGCACGGGTAAACATTCCGCGTATGGCTGCATCAGTCTGACCTTCGGCCATTACATCGTATTCGCCCTCCAGGGTTCCATCGGCAGTGATATTGGTCATACCTGTCATCCGCAGGTAATGGTTTGCCGGGTTTGAAATGGGAGTTTCGGCCAGGTCGGCGCCTTCGGGCACGCCTATCAGGTAATTCTGCTGCTGCTCGGCACTCGACCACAACTCGCGGACAAACGGAACCCAGGTCGGATCAAGCAGGTGATATTTCCCATCCTTCCGGCTTTTCACAACGGTAACACAGTGGTTAAACTGGTCGGCAGGAATATAATCGATACGCGAACCTGCCATGGTCATTGCAGGATAAGCCTCGAAACCGGCTGCCCTCAGCATGGTGATAAGCATACCGGCTTTATCCTTGCACACCCCGCAGCGGTCGGTGAAATTCATTTCGCCCCGGTGCAGGGTATAGCCTTCGCCTTTGCCCATGCTTACACCCAGGTAACGGATTTCGTCGCCTGCCCAATGTGTTAATATGGTAACCGAATCCAACTCGGTATGGGCATTCACCAGCAGTTCGTTCACTTTCTTCCTGATTTCTTCTGTGGCTTCAAAGCTCTTATATTCCTCGTTCACCCCGTAAAACCAGGTGCTTTTCGATTTCCAGTCGGGGCTGGTGCTCATCAGCAATTTAGGCGCTATATCCGATGCGTCCACCGAGCGTGGCTCTGCTTTAAAAGGAGCTATATCTTTTTTTGCAAAAGTATAAACCAGCTTGTCGCCATTGCGCCACATTTTTGATGAAACCTCACCGTTGTAAACTTCAAATTGCAGCACTTTGGTGTCGGGCACGCTGATCTGGTAAACCTTTAGTAAAACCGGGTCGTTGCTGTAAAAAGGGACAATATCATAGAAATGACCTTTCATAGGAGGGATATATCGTTCGTCGTCGTCACCGGTGCCAGCCAGTAGCGCATAGGTAAAACCTTTCCTGTAAAGGAAAACTTCCACGGCATCGCCCGGCACAAGCCTTCCTACTTCAATCATTTTTTCGCGTGCGCCCCAGTAAATGGCTCGTGCCGGCTGGGGATAATCGAGCACCTTCGCGGTATCAACCGAAGTTTGCGTTCCATCGGCATGATAAATAGTTACACCCCGTATTTCGGACCATGCCGAAAGCGGATCGTAATCGAATTTGATCACCGACAATCCCTTAGCCCCATCAGGCGTAAGCACTTTGTAAAGCCTGTGGATATAATTATGGCTCAGCCCGCTTTCCATCATCTCCACATGTGTGCTGTCGAAAATGACAAGCACATTTGAACCGGGAAATGACTTTTTATCGCCTGCTTTTTTAATAAGATCGTCGTAGGGTCCGGCAACAGCCGCCGAAACTGACAAACAAACAAGCAGGAACAGTAAGGATATATGTTTCATAAACGAAGGATTTAAACGTTGTGATAGTGGGGATAAAGGTATAAATAAGTCGCATAGTTTAAAATGCGAAATATTTGTGCAGAAAAAAAGAGGGAGGAGAGAAATCACTTGCTTCGCAGCAACGCTGCAGAAATAGTATTTAGCAATAGAAACAGCAGGAAATAGAGTATCCAGAGCAAATATTCATCAACTATCGTTTATTACCGATAGGTATTTTGATATTCAATTTGTTCACTTGAGCTATTCAGCAAATTAGAGGCATCAGGCCATTTTCAGATCTTTAAACCGTATCAGCCGGCCTGCTTTTGCATCCCATAATTTTAAATGCACATACTTAAACCCCTGCAGGAATTTAATCGGTTTGATCGAATTGAACAGTTCATTCTCCTTATGGCATTTCTCAAGCCTGTAATTAGGTATTTTCGAACTCAGGTGATGCACATGGTGAAACCCTATATTTCCCGAAAACCACTGCAATACCCGTGGAAGTTTATAATAGGAACTGCCGTGCAATGCTACTGTCTTGAAATCCCAATCCTGCTGACCATACCAGTGCGTGCCATCAAACTGGTGTTGCAGGTAAAAAAGGTAAACACCTCCTATGGCTGCAAAATACATAACCGGTACCTGTATCAGCAGGTATGTTTTCCATCCTATGGTAAGGCAAAGCGTAGTAGCTAAAACAGCAATTCCTGCATTGGTGGCATAAACACTTATTTTTTCCTTGCGCGAAAAGCTCTTTCGCGTAAAACGGTTTCCCAGCAGGAATAACAGCCCGGCTCCCAGTCCAAACATAATAATTGGATTGCGGAAAATCCGGTACGCCAGTTGTTTTCTTTTGGGCAGCGCCAGGTATTCGTCGACGGTAAGAGTCCATACATCGCCCGAACCGCGTTTATCGAGGTTGCCAACAGTCTGGTGATGAATAAGATGCGTATGATGCCAGCGGTGATAGGGTGTAAAAGCCAGCACTCCTATAATAAAGCCAACAGTTTCGCTCAGGCGCTTCGAATTGAAAAAGGATCCGTGCCCGCAGTCGTGAAAAATAATAAACAGCCTTACCAGGAATCCGGCCGAGAGCAAAATCAGTGGTAGTGTAAGCCAGTAACTGTATTGAATACTGAAAACCATCAGCACCCACAATATCAAATAAGGAACTAAGGTGTTGGCGATCTGCCACCAGCTATGCAAGCTGTCGCCGTTACGGTATGGGGCAATAATTTTTACCCAGCGTTCTTCGGTCTTTTTATTGGTTTTATCCTGTGTCGACATTTTATTGATGCGTTTGTCAGCGTGCTTGCTTCACTATTTTAAACAATCGGGCACAGCTATTTGTTTGTGGTTTTCGGCGAAAAATAAATTTTCTTTTTTAGCGTTCGCCTGATGACTTCTGTGGCAGGCCGGATGGTATGTTACGCATGAATGTACGGTGTAAAAAACATATTCAGAGCAGGTCAAAACATGTCATCACTTTTCATACTTTTGACTCGTCAGATAAATTGATCCCACCATGAAAAAAATGATCCTTCCGATGCTGCTGCTTATGATTTCGCTGCAGGGTTTTGCCACATTCGACAATTGGTTTACCAATAAAACCATGCGAGTGGATTATTATCATACGGGTTCCTGGGATAAAGAGTTTTATTCCATCGATCAGGTGAAATCCGAACCTGTATGGGGCGGCTCACATACCCGGCTTATCGATACGCTCAATTACGGTGAGTATTACTTTAAAGCATTCGACGTGCTCAGCGGTAAGTTGATATACAGCCATGGGTATTGTTCATTATTCGACGAATGGCAGTTTACAGCCGAAGCCAGGCAAACCACCCGTACTTTCAGCGAAACCGTGGTGATGCCGTTTCCTAAATACGATGTGCGGATTGAATTGTACAGCCGAAATAATATGGGGGTTTATGATAAAATGTTTGTGTATACCGTTAAAGTAAAGGATTACTTTATCTCAACCGAACAACAAATGGTTTACCCCGTTTACGATGTGCTGGTGTCGGGCGACCCTGCTAAAAAAGTTGACATTGTGATCCTGCCTGAAGGCTATACAGCTGCCGAAATGGACCTGTTTAAATCGGATTGTGATAAGTTTGCAGCAGGCCTCTTCACATTTGAGCCGTATACCCAAAACCGTGATAAATTTAATATCCGTGCTGTTCTGGCTCCTTCCCTCGAAAGTGGTACCGATATTCCGGGGGATAAAATCTATAAAAATACCATACTGAACAGTAACTTTTATACTTTCGATTCGGATAGGTACCTTATGACTTCTGACAATAAAAGTGTGCGCAACCTGGCTGCAAATGCACCTTACGACCAGATCTATATCTTAGTGAACTCCTCTAAATACGGCGGCGGGGCCATTTATAATTTCTACAGCACTTCGGTTAACAGCAATGCTTCGTCGGCAAAAATATTCGTTCATGAATTTGGTCATGGCTTTGCCGCTTTAGCTGATGAATACGACGATGGCTCCACTTCCTTCAACGATATGTACCCGCTTAATCTCGAGCCCTGGGAACCTAATATTACTACCCTGGTAAAATTCGACAGCAAATGGAAAGGTATGCTTGCAGCAAATACGCCTGTTCCGACTCCTCCCGAAAACAGCACGGCTATGCAGCTTGGAGTATACGAAGGTGCCGGCTATGTGGCTAAAGGCCTTTACCGCCCGACCCCCGATTGCCTGATGCGGACGTTTAGAGTAGATAAATTCTGCCCCGTTTGCTCGGCTGCCATCCAGAAAATGATTGATTTCTACACAAAATAAGCTGCGATTCAATTCTCAGAGTATATTTTAGCATTGTTTCAGCCTGGTGAATTCTGTTCCTTTTCTAAACAGCCCGACTTGTTTTCTGCCTGCCTGCAGTTCTCATCCTGATCTTGTATTCTGATGCATCCCTGAAAAGGAAAAACCTGTTTTTTCTGATCAGATGTCACCGCAGCAAGGCATGCGATATCGGTGTCGTAAAATATAAATACGGCTTACTTATATATATTCTAAATAGCAATAAAACTATACGTTATAAATGGGAAGTGAGTTTTAATTGACTAATTTTGCAGCCCGAAAAAGTTGAATTTTTATTTCTTTTCCGTGTTATCACAATAACAATACACTATTAAACAGGAGCGCAAATGTCCATTACAAAATTAGATCAGATGTTTGATTTGCTGAAAAGCAAACCTAAAAAACGGCTTTCAGTAGCTTTTGCAAACGACCCGCACACCATCGAAGCCGTGTATGCTGCAGTTGAAAAAGGAATAGTCGACGCAACACTCACCGGTGACGAAGCTGTTATCAAAAAAATCTGCCAGGAGCATAACATGGATGCCGGTAAATTTGAAATCCTTAATGAGCCTAATGAAGTTAAAGCTGCAACCCTGGCTGTTCAGCTTATCAACGAAGGCAAAGCCAGCCTGCTTATGAAAGGATCGCTCAGCACCGACAAATACATGCGTGCCATCCTGAATAAAACAGCCGGCATTACCAACGAAGGTGCCGTGCTCTCACATGTTACCGTTATGGAGTTCGCTTCGTACCATAAACTACTCACCATCAGTGATGTAGCCATTATTCCGCTGCCCGACCTGAAACAAAAAATTAAAATGATCGGCTACCTTGTTAATGTGGCAAAGGCCATCGGAGTCGAAAAACCTAAAGTTGCAGTAATCGCTGCTACCGAGCAGATGCTTGCAGGTATGCCTGCATGCGTTGATGGCGCCATCCTGGCAAAAATGAGCGATCGCGGCCAGATACCGGGCTGCCTTGTCGACGGACCTCTTTCGCTTGATGCTGCCATCGATATGGAATCTGTTCAGATTAAAAAAGTAACCGGGCCAGTTGCTGGCGATGCCGACTGCCTTCTTTTTCCGAACATTGAATCGGGTAATGTGTTCTTTAAAGGAGGTACCAAACTGGCAGGTGCCGAACTGGCGGCCTATGTTGCCGGTGCACGAGTCCCATGCGTACTTACCTCACGCGGCGACAGCGCTCTTACCAAAACCTATTCCATTGCACTTGCTGCATTAATGGCATAGACGAATTAAAAGTGCTGTAGTCAAATACTTAAAGTTATAAGAAAATAGTTTTTGGTTAAAAGCTCATGGCAGGCATCGTTCAGTCACTGGCTTAAAGTTGAAACTCAACTGCTGATAACTGATAACTCTTAGCTTATTAACGGATAACCAACAAAAAATATGGAAGATTTCCGCATACTTGCGATAAATCCGGGTTCAACTTCAACAAAAATTGCGGTTTATCAGAATATGAACCCGATTTTTGTGAAGAACATCACGCACAACAGTGAAGAACTCGCGCAGTTTGAGCATGTGGCCGATCAGTTCCATTTCCGCAAGGAGATCATTTACAAGGAACTGGAAGAAGCCGAAATACAACTTGATAAAATTCAGGCTGTTGTTGGCCGTGGCGGCATGCTGAAGCCCATTTCCTCAGGGGTATACCTGGTGAATGATGCCATGAAATCCGATCTGCACGATCGCCCTATTAAAGAGCATGCCAGTAACCTCGGCGGACTGATAGCCGACGATATTGCCCGTGCCTTACCCAATGCCAAAGCCTATATTGCCGATCCGGTTGTAGTTGACGAAATGGATGATATTGCCCGCGTGGCTGGTCATCCGCTTTTTAAACGCATCTCTATCTTCCATGCGCTTAACCAGAAAGCCATAGCCCGTCAGCATGCAAAAAGCATAATGAAACGCTACGATGAAATGAACCTTATCGTTGTTCATATGGGTGGCGGAGTGACGGTAGGAGCGCATTGTAAAGGAAGGGTTATAGATGTTAACCAGGGCCTCGATGGTGAAGGACCCTTTTCGCCCGAACGCAGCGGTACCTTGCCAACCGGCGACCTGGTGCGCTTTTGCTTTAGCGGACAGTATTCGGAAAAGGAAATCATTAAAATGGTGGTCGGTAATGGGGGAGTAGTTGCCCACCTGGGCACGAACAGCGCCTACGAAGCCGAACAGCGTGCACTCAACGGCGACGAAAAAGCGAAGTTTATTCTCGAAGCAATGGCTTACCAGGTTGCAAAAAGCATTGGGTCCATGGTGCCGGTATTGAAAGGCGATGTTGATGCCATACTCCTTACAGGAGGCGTAGCTCATAGCAAATGGATCACCAACCTTATTATCGAAAGAGTGTATCGCTTTGCACCGGTCTATATTTACCCCGGCGAGGACGAAATGCGGGCCTTAGCACTGAATGGCTTTATGGTTCTGAAAGGCGAAGTGGAAGTGAAAGAATATCAATAAGAAACCTGAATAAACAGAATACCTGACAGAGCAATTCCTTCGATGGGGTTGCTCTTTTTGGTATCA
>Ga0114977_10001950_pt1 | contig 13431 bp, 7 predicted proteins | sample S_130805_MF_Meta_FD_87026 | JGI IMG/M metagenome (GOLD analysis project Ga0114977, IMG submission 87026) | Freshwater microbial communities from Lake Simoncouche, Canada to study carbon cycling - S_130805_MF_MetaG | ecosystem: Environmental > Aquatic > Freshwater > Lake | place: Lake...
AATTACATGGAAAAACGCCAATCAATTTTATTTCTCAAATAAAAAAGGAGAATTACTTTATTCTATAGATAAAAAAATAATTTCGGAAACCGATAAAAAAGCAGAGCCTACTGATTTAGAATCTTATGAAAAAGAAGTTTCAACAGGTGCATATACTTATTGTAAAGATTACAATTTATACGTTTCAAAAAACGGAAAAGATATGCAAGTAACAACCGATGGTTCTATTGATATCGTTTATACGGGCAAAAATGTTCATCAAAATGAATTTGGAATTACTAAAGGAACTTTCTGGAGCCCAAAAGGTAATTTTTTAGCTTTTTATAGAATGGATCAAACTGAAGTAAACGAATATCCTATTGTTGACTGGACAACTCATCCTGCAAAAAATAAAAACATTAAATATCCGATGGCAGGCGACAAAAGCCACAATGTTACATTAGGAATTTATAATGTAAAAACAAACTCAACAATATATGTTAATACGGGAACTCCTGCAGAACATTACTTAACAAATATTTCTTGGAGTCCTGACGAAAAACAAATATACATTGCTGTTTTAAATAGAGCTCAAAATCACATGATGCTTAATGAGTATGACGTTGTTAGTGGAAATTTTATCCGCATGTTATTTGAAGAGAGAGATGAAAAATATGTTGAGCCCTTAAACCCCATGTTGTTTTTAAAAAATAATCCAAATCAATTTGTTTGGCAAAGTAGAAAGGATGGATACAATCATTTTTATTTATATAACATCAATGGAACTTTAGAGAAACAACTTACAAAAGGAACATGGGAAGTAAAAGCAGATAATGGCTTTGATGAAAAAGGAGACCGATTGTTTTTTCATGCAAATGAACAAAGTCCTGTTAATCAAGATTTTTATAGTGTAAATATTAAAACAGCAGAAGTTAAAAGATTAACTTATGGCAATGGTTTTCATACTTGTACTTTAGATGAAAATGGAAATTATTTTATAGACAATTTTAGTAATGTAACAACTCCGCGTGAGTACAATATTATTAATACGTCATCAAAAAAAGCAATCAATATTTTTAAAGCAGAAAATCCAATTAAAGATTATAAATTGGGAACATGGAATTTATTTACTATAAAAAACAGTGAAGGAACTGATTTGTATTGCCGACTATTTAAGCCTGTAAATTTTGATTCAACTAAAAAATACCCTGTATTAGTTTATTTATATAATGGTCCACATTCGCAAATGGTTATAAATACTTGGATGGCAGGTGGTGAACTTTGGTATGAATACATGGCTCAAAAAGGATTTATTGTATTTACAGTTGATGGTAGAGGAACCGATTATAGAGGAAAAGATTTTTCGCAAGCAACACACAGACAATTGGGAACAAAAGAAATGGAAGATCAATTAAAAGGAGTAGATTATTTAAAAAGTTTACCTTATGTTGATGGAAATAGAATTGGAGTGCATGGCTGGAGTTTTGGTGGTTTTATGACAACAACACTTATGACGCGTTCACCCGGAACATTTAAAGTTGGTGCAGCTGGAGGCCCAGTAATTGATTGGACTTATTATGAAATTATGTATACGGAACGTTACATGGATTCTCCGCAAGAAAACAAAGAAGGTTACGATAAAAATAATTTATTAAATTATGTAGATAAATTAAAAGGGAAATTATTAATGATTCATGGCGCACAAGACCCTGTTGTTGTTTTACAACATAGCATACTATATCAAAAGAAAGCAGTAGATAAAGGCATTCAATTAGATTACTATTTATATCCAGGGCACGAACATAATGTTTTAGGAAAAGACAGAGCTCATTTAATGGAAAAAATTACTAATTATTTTATCGATAATTTGTAATATAATATCCAATCTTTTTAATGCACACCGCTTTATATAAAATTTAAACATTATGAGCTATCCGTATCAAATAAAAACAATGGAATCCTATAAACAGGATTATAAAGAAAGCCTTGAACAACCAGAAAATTTTTGGGGACGTATTGCAGAAACATTTACTTGGAAAAAGAAATGGGATAAAGTTTTAGAATGGAATTTTAAAGATCCAGATATCAAATGGTTTAAAGGCGGTAAATTAAATATCACAGAAAATTGTTTAGACAGACATCTTGAAAAAAATGCAAACACACCAGCAATAATCTGGGAATCAAATAATCCGGATGAGCATCATCGTGTATTAACCTATAAAGAACTTCATTTTAAAGTTGTACAATTTGCAAATGTTTTAAAAAACAACGGAATTAAAAAAGGAGATTGCGTATGCTTATATATGGGCATGATTCCTGAATTAGCAATTGCGACATTAGCTTGTGCCCGAATAGGAGCCATTCACTCAGTTATTTTTGGTGGTTTTTCTGCTCAAGCAATTGCTGATAGATTAGAAGACGCTCAATCAGAATTTATTATTACTTGTGATGGTGCATATCGTGGGGCAAAAGATATTCCACTTAAAAGTGTAATTGATGATGCACTTGTTGGAAATCACACTATAAAAAAAGTGATTGTTTGTACAAGAACACGCACGCCAGTAAGTATGATTAAAGACCGTGATGTATGGTGGGAAGATGAAATTAAAAAAGTTGAAACTCAAGGTAACCCTGATTGTCCGGCAGAGGAAATGGATGCGGAAGACATCTTATTTATTTTATACACTTCGGGTTCAACAGGGAAACCAAAAGGTGTTGTGCATACAACTGCTGGTTATATGGTTTGGACAAATTATACATTTGTAAATGTGTTTCAATATCAACCTGGGCAAGTTCATTTTTGTACGGCTGACATTGGTTGGATTACAGGACACAGTTATATTATTTACGGACCATTAAGTGCAGGTGGAACTACATTAATGTTTGAAGGAGTGCCAACCTGGCCTGATGCTGGCCGCTTTTGGGACGTTGTAGATAAACATAAAGTAAATATTTTATATACTGCACCAACAGCAATAAGAAGTTTAATGGGCTTTGGATTAGAGTATGTTAATGGAAAAGATTTAAGTTCATTAAAAGTTTTGGGTTCTGTTGGCGAACCAATAAATGAAGAAGCTTGGCATTGGTTTCATAAAAATATTGGAAAAGGAAATTGTCCGATTGTAGATACTTGGTGGCAAACTGAAACTGGTGGCGTTATGATTTCAAATTTAGCAGACGTAACTCCAAGTAAACCGTCTTATGCAACACTCCCACTCCCTGGCATTCAACCATGTTTAATGGATGAAGCAGGTGTTGAAATTGATGGTAATAATGTGAACGGAAATTTATGTATTAAATTTCCTTGGCCAGGAATGATTCGTACAACATATCGTGATCATGATCGCTGTAAACAAACTTATTTTTCAACTTATGAAAACAACTATTTTACAGGAGATGGTTGCATGCGTGATGAAGACGGAAATTATAAAATTACAGGCCGAGTAGATGATGTATTAAATGTAAGTGGACATCGCATTGGAACCGCCGAAGTTGAAAATGCAATTAATATGCATGCAGGTGTTATTGAAAGTGCGGTTGTTGGCTATCCGCACGACATTAAAGGACAAGGCATTTACGCATATGTTATTTATAATGGAAGCCACGAAGGCGACTCTAATTTATCGAAACAAGATATTATTCAAACTGTGTCGCGTATTATTGGGCCAATTGCGAAACCAGATAAAATACAATTTGTACCCGGCTTACCAAAAACACGAAGTGGTAAAATAATGCGTCGTATTTTAAGAAAAATTGCTGAGGGCGATATGTCAAATTTAGGAGACATTAGTACTTTGCTTGACCCTACTTTAGTGGATGTGATTAAGGAAGGAAAAATTTAAAAGTATTATTGTTTATTTTTAAAAGCATACTTTATCATCAGTTTTACATCTAATAGTTATGCCGAACTTTACGAATCGAGTTCGGTATAACTATTACGAATGATTAAATAAATAACTCATCCGTAATTCCTGTTTACTCGCCAAAAAGTGGTATTCACTTAGCAATAATGATTATTTAATAGGTGTATTCAATTAAATTGTTTGAAATAACTACATTGTTTTATTAAAACTCTATTAATATAGTTTACAATGAAAAAATCCTTTTTATTAATCACTACATTCATTTTATGCTTACAATTTTCACTGTTTTCTCAAACTGATAAAAAAATTGTTGCTTTAAGTGACGAACCTCATGGCTTTACTTATGATTTCGATAAAGTTTATAATTTAATATATGATAGATTAACTAACCCAAGTATTAGTAATGAAGATGCGAAAGCAATTATTAATGATGAAAGTTTTCCAAAACTATTAAAAGGGACAAAAATTGATATTGAATTTAAAGGAAAAATTACAATTTGGATAGAATCAAATCAAGCTTTAGTTATTTCTACATTTAAACGCCGAAAAGACATTGTTCAAGAATTTTAAAATTTTAAATATGAAAAAATCACTATTAATTTTATTATCATTCTTTACTATTATCAGTAAATCACAGACATTAATGTCTGTGGGTCCTCAAATCTCAACTTATTCTGGTGCAACAAGAGGTTATCATTTTACAGCACCTGTATCTTTTAATATGTGTGCATTATTTATTCCTACCGATGCTAGCACAGGAACTCAAGATATTAGAGTTGTTCGTTTCACTGCCGGAGCTCCTCCTGCTTTTGCTGGGACTACGTTACTTTACACAACATTATTTACTGCGTCAGGCGTAGCATCTACAACTACACTTTCTTGCAGTATTCCTATAACTGCTGGAGATATTATTGGTATATATGGAACTAGATCAACTGCATGTGTTAATAGTTATGGAAATCCAAATGTATTAACATCAATAATGGGGTTTACTACAACTTTACAAAGAAGCGGTACGCAAAATTGTCTTGGTACATTAGCTACTTGGCCTTTACCAATCTGGTCAGAGGTTTCTGGTTCAATTGGTAGAATTTATATGTATTACAATTGTTGCATAACTCCAACAATAACAGCAATTGCATCACCTTCTAGTATATGTAATGGCGCTAGTGTTGCCATTTTAGGAGGAGGCGCCACAACTTATACTTGGATGCCAGGAAGCATAAATACAGAATCAATTGTTGTTACTCCTTCGGTAACTACAAGTTATACTTTAAGTGGATCAAATGCTGGTTGCACGAGTACAGAAACAGTTGAAGTAACAGTAAATCCAACACCTACAATTTCTTTAGTTCCATTACCTGCAAGTATTTGTAACGGGGAAAGTGCTGCTATTTTAGGTAGTGGTGCAGCAACATACACTTGGATGCCAGGAAGTATAAATACAGAATCAATTAGTGTTACACCATCGTTAACCACAACTTATACTTTGAGTGGAACATCGGTAGCTGGCTGCGTTGGCACCGAAACTGTAGAGGTTACTGTAAATTCAATTCCTACAATTTCCGCAATTGCATCCAACTCAGTTATTTGTATGGGAGGCTCCACAACTTTAAGCGGCACTGGAGGTTCAACCTACTCATGGACTGGAGGAATAACAGATGGAGTGGCATTTTCTCCTACAGTCACAACAACATATACATTAACAGGTACAAGCATCAGCGGCTGTACTAATACAAGTATTATAACAGTTACAGTAATTAATATTCCTGTAATTTCAGTAAATTCTCCAACAATATGCGCAGGGGAAACAGCTACACTTTCGGTTAGTGGTGCAACATCTTATTCTTGGAATACAGGCGAAACAACATCAAACATCAATCCATCTCCTTTAACAAATTCAAACTATACAGTTACTGGTTATAATAGTATTTGTAGTTCAAGTTTAATAGCAAGTGTTTCTGTAAATACCTTAACTATTTATACTTCAACAATTATAAGTTGCGCCAATAAACCCAATACAATAAATGCTGGCATAAGTAGTGCAACATCATATACTTGGTCAAATAGTGTTAATACTATTAGTCAGGTTGTAGCTCCAACTACTACTCAAACATATTCGGTTTCTGGAAATATTGGTTCTTGCCATGTTTTATCTTCTGTAATAACCTTAAGTATAAATCCTTTATTTACTGATTATACAGGTATAGATGAGCAATTCGTAATTAAGGATAATATATTAACCTTAATTAATATAAGTACTGGTGCTAGTAATTACGAATGGAATTTTTGTGATGGCACATCTTCAATTTTAACTAATCAACTATTTTTGGCAAAAGATACTGGTTATTGTTGCATAAAATTAATAGCAAAAAACATTAGTTGTAGAGATTCAACATTTAAATGTATTAATATTGTTAATGAGGCTTCATTTATTGCCCCTAACGTTTTCACTCCAAACGGAGATTCTAGAAATGATGTGTTTAAAATAAAAACAGACGGTATTAAAACTTTAAGTTGTTTTATTTTTGACCGTTGGGGAATTAAAGTATATGAATGGGATGGAATAAATGGTGGTTGGGACGGAACCACTAAAAAAGGAGAGGCAGCAGATGGCGTTTATTACTTTGTTTTGGAGTACAAAGATTATAAAGACAATGCAAGAAAATCAAAAGGAATTTTCCATCTATTTAATAATTAGATTATTTCTTTCAACTATTCTAATTATTTGAACATTAAAAAAATTATCGAACTCCAAAAGTAAATTCCGTAATCGTATACATTGCTCATTTATCAATGGATTTTAGCAAAAACAAAAGCCGAACTTTTAAAGATTTCTCTAAAAAGTCCGGCTTCGTACCCAGGAGGAGACTCGAACTCCCACGTCTTGCGACATACGCACCTCAAGCGCACTTGTATACCATTCCAACACCTGGGCTTAAATTAAAAATCACTTAAAAAGCAATTGTATTAAGAGGTTACAAAAATGATAATTATTTTTATATTAGCACTATAATTCATGCAAATAGTTGACAGAATAAAACAAAACTGGTTACTGATTTTAATTTTATTAATTGGAATAGCGTACCGATTTTTGCCAATTTATAATTACGAATTTAGCCATGATGAATTAAGTGGTATTAGCCGTACCGTATTCCCGAGTTTAATTGAAGAACTAAATAATGCAATTAAAATTGATGCGCATCCCGCGTTAATTCAACTTTTTTTATGGTATTGGGTAAAATTATTTGGTTACAACGAAATAGCAATCAAATTACCTTTTTTAATATGTGGCGTTTTGAGCATATATTATATATACTCATTTGGTAAAGAATTTTTTAATAAAAATGTTGGTTTAATTGCGGCTACGATAGTGTCGTGTTCGTTTATTTTTTTAGTATATAGTTCTTATTCCCGCATGTACATCACGGGTGTATTGTTCAGTATTCTTTTTCTAATAAGCCTTTTTAAAATCATATTTGATGAAAAGATAAAAACAAAAGATTACTTTTTCTTTGTATTATTTTCATTACTATGTGCTCATAATCATCACATGAGTTCATTATTTGCTTTTACTGCAGTTGGGCTTTCCTTTTTTTATATTAATAAATCACAAATAAAAAAATATTTATTATTTTGTCTTTTAGCGATTATTTTATATCTCCCACATTTACAAATTACTTTATACCAATTATCAATAGGAGGAATTGGAGCTCAAGTTGGCGGTTGGCTTCCTCCACCGAGAGTAAACGAGATTTACTTTTTCGCTAAAACGTTATTTGGATGTGGAATAAGTGGATTAATTAGTATGAGCGTGTTTTTTATTTTCTTCCTAAATTCAATATTCAAATTAAACCCACTATCAAAAAAACAGACTTTTTTATTTTGGTTATTCATCATCAATTATTTGATTATTCATTTGTATTCTGTTTTCAAAAATCCAATATTACAAAATTCATGCTTGCTATTTTGCGGCATTTGCCTCATTTTATTTGCAAGTTCATTTATTGCTTCATTTACAAAAAAACAAATTACCATTTTGTGTTTAATTTTTATTGGTTTATTTGGTTTCCAAAATTTTTATAAAAAACATTTATTTTCAAAGGTGCACGTTCATGAGTTTGAACAACAAGCAAAAGCGTATTTGGAAGTTGAAAAAAAATATGGGAAAAATTCGGTTACTGGAATATTTGCATCAGAAGATTTTTTTGTATCAATTTATGAATCAAAATATAAAAGTAAATTTAATTATATAACTGTATCCGATACTGCATTTAAATCTATACTTAAACTTAGAAACTATTTAAAATCATTACCAAACAACTATATTATACTTGGTGGAATTAATGCTTCAACAACACAACTTATAAAAGAATATTATCCTTACCTATACTTACATCATGAGGATTACTTTAGTAATATTATTGTTCTTTCAAAAATTAAACAGAAAAATGATGATATGTCAATTTTAAAAAACAATTCTATTTTAAACAGCGACTTAAACATTTACACGGATTCTAAAAAACAAATAACCTTTTATAATGATAGTGTATGGTTTAAAATCACCAAAAATGATACTGACTTTCCTTTTAATGTTGAACTTAATCTAAATAAATCGAAACTAAAACAATATCAATGTTTGGTGGTTGAATTAAGTTATAAAGCTGATTCTATTAACCAAATACTTTCTGATAAACTATGTTTATCAATTTCTGAAAAAGGAAAAGATGCCGTTTTTTACAAAGCGGAATCTCTTGCGGACTCTTTTGATTCAACTAAAAAAATACACACCGTTTATTTAGAATTTTTTGCAGGGTCCGATTATTTGAGTTGGCAAAATGAGAAAATGAACTTTAATTTCTTTATTACTAAAAATAAAAAATCAGAGTATGATATTGTTAATTTTAAAGTAAAAACAATAGATTACAGTCCTACTCGCTGGACGCTTTGGGATTAATATTAATCTTTTACTCTGCTAAACCTTAACGCTTTTAAAATAAAATTTGGTAATGCTTTTTTAGGATCACGTTTACGCAAATCTAAATACCACCCAATTTTTTTAACTATAGGCAACTTTTTGGTTTCAACAAATTCAATTAAAGTTCCATCAGCATCTTCAATATAAGTGAAATGGCCTGCGGCCTCACCCATTTCAAAACCTGCTCCGCCATCAATTGTAAATGGTTGCCCGGCTTTTTCGCAAGCAAATTTTAATGCTGACATATTTTTAATATCAAAACATAAGTGAATGAAACCACAATCGCCCCATAATCTGTTTTCAAATATTTTTTTTGGAGAATAATTAAATGCCTCAACTAATTCAATTTCATTATCACCCAAAAGTGGCCCAAAGCTCCCTTCGCGAGGCTTACTATTGCGTAAAATAACACGACGCATTTTTTTTGAAGCACCTTCAACACCACTCCAATCAGAATAAACAGAAGTTGTATCACTAATAACTGTATCAAAACCAAGAACTGTTTTGTATAATCCAATTGATGTATCAATATTTTTCACTCCAATAACAGCACCTAAAACTCCGCCAGTAGAGAAGTATTTTTGCATGTACCATGATTTTTTTTCTTCAATGATCTCATAAGTATTTCCCCATAAATCCTGAATATAAAAATGTTTTCTGTTATCAGGTGAAATTGTTATGTCTGTTAACATCTTAGCTCCAAATTGTTTTAAATGAGCGAAAGATTTTTGAATGTCGTAAGATTTTATTTTTCCGGCAAAAATTCCAATATCACCAAGTTGAATTGTGAATTCGGCGTTTTGCGCTTTTCTACTTGTATATTGCCAAATTTCAAAGCCTCCGCCACCATTCATACTTATTGCTAAAATTGCGTGACGAGCATGAGGTTTATTATCAGTATACGGTAACATTAATTCTGCCATCGCAGCTTCTTCAAAAATTTTAATATCTGTACCAAAAGCTTTTCGATACCAAGTAAATGTTTCTTGAACATTAGTGTTTCCAACTCCTAGTTGCTGAATTCCTGAAATAATATAGCTCATAAATTATTTTTATTAATTAAAATTAAAAAAAGACTGCCAATAACTGACAGTCTTTTTAGGGTAAGTAACCGGGTTCGAACCGGCGACCCTCGGTACCACAAACCGATACTCTAACCAGCTGAGCTATACCTACCATTTGAGTGCGTAAATGTAATAATTTTTTCGCAATCTAGGAAAAAAAGTAAATTATTTTTTATAATTAACCATATAGTGTAATCCAACAGATTCTTTGCGACGAATTGCATGCTTTATGATAAGGTAGCCTATGCAAATTAAATTTCGTAGTTCACATAATTTTTGAGTAACCGTTGTTTTTTCATACAAAGCCTCGTTTTCATTAAACAAGATTTCCAATCGGTCAAAAGCACGCTTTAACCTTAACTCCGAACGAACAATGCCAACATAATTACTCATTATTTGCTGAACCTCTCGCTGAGATTGAGTAATTAATATCATTTCTTCTGCATGTTCAGTTCCTTCTGCATTCCATTTTGGAATATTATTATTTATACTAATACTGCTTAATTTTTCGATTGAATGCAATGATGCACGATGTGCAAAAACTACAGCTTCTAAAAGCGAATTACTTGCTAATCTATTTGCTCCGTGTAAACCAGTGCAAGCACACTCACCTACTGCATATAAATTTGTGATACTCGATTGGCCATAATCATTAACCAAAATTCCACCGCATAAATAATGCATTGCTGGCACAACTGGAATTAGTTTTACAAATGGATCAATACCAATACTCATACACTTATTATATATATTCGGAAAATGCTCAATAAAAGCTTTTCTATCAATATGTCTACAATCCAACAATACAAAATCATCGCCTCGCGTTTTCATTTCATTATCAATTGCACGCGCAACAATATCCCGCGGTGCTAAAGATAATCTCTCATCATACTTATGCATAAATTCTTTTTCATCAACAGTCTTTAATATTGCACCAAAACCCCTTATTGCTTCGGTAATTAAAAAGCTAGGATGCTCGCCAGGATTATATAATGAAGTTGGATGAAATTGAACAAACTCCATATCCTGAACGCGGCCCTTTGCTCTATAAACCATGGCAATACCATCTCCGGTAGCAATTGTAGGATTGGTTGTTGTAGCGTAAACATGGCCAATACCACCTGTTGCCATTAAAGTGATTTTAGATAAAATAGTTTCTACTTTGTTTGTTTTAGTATTTAAAACATAAGCGCCAAAGCAATTTATGTTTTGAGTATGCGATGTAACTACTTCCCCTAAATGATGTTGTGTAATAATATCAATTCCAAAATGATGATCTAAAACCGTTATGTTTTTATGTTTTCTAATTTGTGCGATTAATGCTCTTTCGATTTCGAACCCAGTTATGTCTTTATAATGTAATATTCTGTTTTCGGAATGACCACCTTCTTTTGCTAAATCGTATTGACCATTATTTTTTTTGTCAAAATTAGCTCCCATTTCAATCAACTCTCTAACACGTTCAGTTCCTTCCTCAACAACTATTCTAACAATTTCTTCATTACATAAACCTGAACCAGCAATTAGTGTATCCTGAATATGTTTATCTATCGAATCTGTATCATGCCAAACAGCTGCTATACCACCTTGGGCATATTTTGTATTTGACTCATCCTCATTACTTTTTGTAATAATACAAACAGTTCCAATTTCGGCAACTTTTAATGCATAGCTTAAACCAGCTATTCCACTTCCTAAAATCAAAAAATCAAACTTCCTATCCATAATAGCAGTATTTAAATTACATTATAAAGTAATTGAATTTAATTTATTTATACAATAAAAGAGTCTGTAAAAAAATGCGTTTCTTTGTTAATCTCAAATTGAAAAATATAGTCATATATATAAGCCTCATTTTACTTTGCATTAATTGTGCACAAATAACTCCTTTAACAGGAGGTAAAGTAGATACAACACCGCCCAAAGCAATAAACTATATTCCAAAAAATGCTTCAGTCAATTTTAACCAAAAAATCATTGAAATTGAATTTAATGAATTTATTACTTTAAAAGACGTTGCTAACCAATTTATAATTACGCCACAAACAAATCAAATTCCATTAATTGAAGCCGTAGGTAAAAAAATAAAAATTGTTTTTGAGGAAAAGCTACTCCAAAACACGACTTATAAACTTTCATTTGGAAATTCAATTATTGATATTCGGGAATCAAATGCGATACAAAATTTTGAATATGTATTTAGCACTGGAAGTATAATTGATAGTTTGGCAATAAACGGATTTGTAGTTTCGGCTAATAACAATAAACCATTATCGAACATTATAGTTGGATTATACTTAACGAATTCTGAAGATAGTATCGTATTTAAAGAAAAGCCACTCTATATTACTAAAACAAATACTGAAGGGAAATTTTCATTCAGATATCTACCAAATAGTCCATTTAAAATAATGGCAATAAAAGACGATAATAAAAACTTAATGTATGATGGCCCAATTGAGGAAATTGGTTTTAATATTAATACCATTAACCCAACAGATACATTTCCAATACAGTTAAAGTTATTTAAAGAAAAACCAAATAAACAATTCCTTAAAAAAACCATAACTCCCGAATACGGAAAAGCTATCCTTATTTACAATATTGGGGTTGATCAAATTAATAAAATTAGTGTAAAAGGAATAATTAGCTACTCAACTAATCCATTAAAAGACAGCTTAACGTTATATTACACTAATACATTTGACACTTTAAACGCTCTAATATTCCATAAAACACAAGCAATAGACACTGCACTGATTAAAATACCAAGTGAAAAGGATTATGAGAAAATAAAAAAAACAAAAGGATTAAAATATTATATCAACCCAAATATCAATGGCTCCTTTCCATATTTTGAAACTTTAAGTTTTGAATTAAATACAATTTATGATTTGCCTAAATTAAATATTAAAGAAATATCCCTTTATGAAACTCAAGATTCAATTATTACAAAAAAAGAAATTGAAATTATTGAGAACAAAGAAAAAAAGAATATGTATTACATTAAAACAAACTTAAAAGAAGGTTCTCACTATTCATTAACCTTTAATAAGGCGGTATTTAAAGATAATAATGGAAGAATAAACGATTCAACAAACTTCAAATTCACAACTACATTAATTGAAGATTACGGAAAATTAAATTTAAAACTTACTTTTCCAAAAAAAGAGAACTATTTAGTTTTCTTGGTAAATGAAAGAGAAGAAATTGTGAAAAAAAATCAAATCGAAATCTCATTAGCATCAAGTTCAACAAAATTAATTGAATTTAATACTATTTTACCAGGCAAGTATTTTATAAAAATCATTGAAGATGCCAATAAAAACAGTGCTTTTGACACGGGTGATTTTTTAATAAAAAAACAATCGGAATTAATTTATTTTAATAATTCATCAATAAAAATTTTACTAGGTTGGGAAATTGAACAGGATTAGATAGTAAAATAGATTTTATTTATCCTAAATAAAAAAATAAATAAAAATAAATAAAAATAAATTTCACCAGTTTTCGCATTAAAATTTTCATTAAAGATAACTTAAAAATT
>Ga0114977_10001953_pt1 | contig 13412 bp, 9 predicted proteins | sample S_130805_MF_Meta_FD_87026 | JGI IMG/M metagenome (GOLD analysis project Ga0114977, IMG submission 87026) | Freshwater microbial communities from Lake Simoncouche, Canada to study carbon cycling - S_130805_MF_MetaG | ecosystem: Environmental > Aquatic > Freshwater > Lake | place: Lake...
AGCCCAAACGGTGAATGAACTTAGTGCCGGTTTATTAACTTTAGGATTGTCGGGAAATAATTTTACACCAGAGGGCAGTGATAAAATTGCCATTATCAGCAATAATCGACCAGAGTGGCTTATCGCCGATTTAGCAGCACAACAGTTAGGAATTATATGGGTGCCGGTATATCCTACCACCAATCCATTGGAACTTACTTTTATTTTAAATGATGCATCTGTTCAATATATGTTTGCGAGCAATCAAGAACTATATGATAAAGTAATGTCCATTAAGGATAAAGTACCATGTTTAAAAGAGGTATATACTTTTGATAAGATCACTGGTGCAAAACATTGGACTAGTATTTGTAGTAAGGATGCGGATATTCTTTCCCAGGTACAGGTGATTAAAAAAACCATACCTGTTGAACAAGTAGCTACTTTTATTTATACATCAGGCACCACAGGCACACCCAAGGGTGTCATGCTGACGCATCAAAGTGTTTATTATAATTTAATGATGGGTAAAAAATCTTTTCCTTTTCAAGATGCGCCCGAACAAAAAGTATTAAGCTTTTTACCATTGAATCATATTTTTGAAAAACTAGCCTCTTATATTTATATGTATAGTGGCATGAGTATTTATTATGCCGAAAGCTTAGAAACCATTGGGGATAATTTGAAAGAAATTTCACCAGATGGATTTTCGACTGTTCCAAGATTATTGGAGAAAATGTTTGAAAAAATTATGATGAAGGGGGAGGAGTTAACGGGCTTGAAACGAAAATTATTTTTTTGGGCAGTAGCGTTGGGCGAAAAATATGATAATTTAATTCCAGGATCATGGTGGTATCAACTACAATTAAAGTTGGCCAATAAAATCATATTTACAAAGTGGCGTGAAGCCATTGGAAATAATGTAAAATTTATTGTTACAGGAGGAGCCGCTTGCCAGGTTAAATTATTGCGCATTTTTAATGCAGCGCAAATTAGCGTGTATGAAGGATATGGCCCTACCGAAAATAGTCCCATCATAAGTATTAATTTAAGAACTGCCGGTGGTACTAAGTATGGAACAGTAGGAAAAGTGATTGAAGGGGTACAATTCAAGCTTGAGTCGGACGGTGAAATTTGTGTGGCAGGCCCAAGTGTAATGTTGGGATATTATAAGCGCCCCGATTTAACAGCCGAGACCGTTATCGATGGTTGGTTACATACAGGCGATATTGGTGAAATAGTAGATGGTCAATATTTAAAAATTACTGATCGTAAAAAGGAACTGTTTAAAACCAGTGGGGGCAAGTATGTTGCACCACAACCCATTGAAAATAAATTAAAGGAAAATCCATTTGTAGAACAAGTGATGTTGGTAGGAGATAATCAAAGATTTGTAAGCGCGCTCATTGTACCTTCTTTTGCAAAATTAAAAGAATGGTCAAAATCACATGGGATACAATATGTAAGCAATGATGAGATCATTAAAAATACAATGGTACTCGCTTTATTTGAAAACGTAGTAAGCGAGAATAATCAATTGTTTAATCAAGTGGAGCAAGTAAAAAAATTCGCATTAATACCAAGGGAGTGGAATATTGACAATGGCGAAATGACACCTAAGTTAAGTATCAAACGAAAAGCAGTATTAGCCAATTTTGATAAGGAAATCACTGCGATATACGCATAGTGGCATGATCAATAAAAAACCTAACTACTTTTTATTACTTATTTTAATAAGTGGCTTCTTCTTTATTAAAGGGCAAGCGCAAACCAATCCATTTTTTAACGCCAAGGGAAAATTAATCATCATAGGAGGAGGCGCGATTCCCGATTCTTTATTTACTTTTTTTGCAAATGATATGGGCGGAAAGGACCAACCCATGGTATATATTCCAACAGCGACATCCGATGAAAAATACATTCAAGAAGGCGGACATTTAGTAAAATTTACATCGCATGGGTTTACTAATATAGCAACTATACATACTCGCGACAAGGTAAAAGCAGATGATCCCAAAAATTTGGAGCTCATCAAAAATGCAAAAGGCATTTTTTTTGGAGGCGGCGATCAGGATTTAATAGCAGCGGCTTACGGTGGCACTAAACTATATGATGCCTTTATTGCTTTTTTAGCAAGGGGTGGGGTGATTATGGGTACTTCGGCGGGGGCTACCATCATGGGATCATTACTTATAGGTGGGGATGCAAGGGATGTCCACAATAAAAAACTAGTATTTAACCCTGCATTTTCATTCATGAAAAATACAGCGATCGATCAACATGTGCTAGCGCGAAACCGACAATTTGATTTAATACCAGTCATTGAAAATTATCCAGGAACACTAGGTATTGGTATAGATGAATCAACTGCACTGCTTGTGGAAGCAGGACAATTTAAAGTATGGGGCTTATCCTATGCATTGGTGTATGATCCTTTGGATTGGGCGCAACAAAAAAAGAAATGGGGGCGGGTAATCAAACCTTTTAAAATGATGTCTTCCGGGAGTCGATTTAATTTATTAACTAGAGCAATCGTTAATTAAACTTTTCTTTAATGATGGCTTGTACTTGTTTGCCTTGAATTTTACTTTCAAGCCAGGAGATAATGTCTAAATACATAAAGGCCCTACTTTCTAATTTATTGGTGGTGTAGGGTTGTAAGGTTTCTAATAAAACACTGAAAGATTTTTTAATATTCGCTTTGGTATTCAACAAGCTATTTTCTACTCCACCGCTTTGAATCGATTTTCTTAAAAAATTAAATAAAATTTCTTCCACCGTACTTAGGTTTTTCATTTTATACATAAATCGATAAACCGATTTAGATAAGTAATTCACTACTTCTTTATTTCCTAATTCATAATGTGCAATTAAGTGTAATAATCGAGCGTAACATTGAATATCGTCACGTAAATTTACTTTCCAATTAATAATCTTATTTAAATAATCAATGGCTTTGGCGGGCTTGCCAGCACCAAAATACAAACAAGCAATTTTATAGTAAAATACCAATACACGGTGGCTATCTAAGTAAAGTTCAATTTCCTTGAGCTTGGCTTCCATGGCGGGTATCATGGTTAATCCCTCACTAAAACTACCTTCTAAAAAGTGTTGATTAATTTTAGCAATGTATAAATAAATAAAACTTTGAATGAGGTTGTTTTTATTATTTAAAACAATGGGGGTATTGCTGTATTCGTCTAAAATAGAAATGGTTTCCTTTAATTTTTGAAAATTCCTTAAATCAAAATGCGAAGTAATTAAATTGTGTAACCCTTTAATATACTGAGCTGTTTCAATTTGTTTCATATTCTCATTGGCTTCAAATAAATCGACCCATTTTTGAGAATACCTATAGTGCAATAAAAAATCTTGATTAATAAATCCATACCAACAATAGCATTGATAGCGATATAATCTTTCATAAAATCCTTCAGATGATTTTACTAATTCCATGATCGGATCTTGCATTAATTTATCCAATTCAATACGATCATCATCATTACGGGCATGACCATGTTGAATATACCAACCATATAATTGTAAGGATAAATTAGAGCATTTAGCAATAACATCTAATCGATGATTTACTTCATCAATTTCTTCACTTAATTGTTTGGCCCTATCTTGCATACTCCGAGTAATATGTAAGGACTCAATCTTTTTTTCCAAAAACAAAACCTGCAATAAATAAGTAACCTGATTGTTTTGCTTTGTTAAGGTTTTTATTTTTTCAAGTACGCGTAAACTTTGAATGTATAAACCTTTATTGTATAAAATTTTTGCGTGGTCCAATTGTTCGTGAATTTGTAAATCAATGTTTTCGTTTTGTTTTACAATTCTTAAACTAGATAATATTTGATCGTATAAATGTGCCTTAAGATTAGACAGTTGTTGTTTTTGAATGGACTCATTTTTGCGCAGCAATTCCTCCTCATCGTATACCTTCATCTTGTCCAATGCATCAAATAATTGAATGATTTTCAAATCAGCAGATGCCGAGTTGCGCTTCACATACAATTTGAAGTTGCGTTTTTCGGCGCTTTCTAAGGATTTCACTAAAATAAATATCGCCTCCGTACTTAGGTTGGGCATCGTAGCTATTTTATAGTCAATTTATTGATAATCAATGTATTAATTGTAAAATTCAACTATTACACAGTGTAAATTAACTATAAAAATAATGTGAATTACTTGTGAATAGTGGGTAAATTTGAGATAGAATAGGGCGAAAGCCCCTTTTTTATCTATAAAAGGTTGAAAATCAGTAAGATGTCACTAAAATAGCCTCTTAAAAAAGCCTAAAATAGGTATCTAAAATATAATTTTAAAACGAATTAACGATGAGCCAACAAGTTTTCATTTTTGACACCACATTACGAGACGGGGAACAGGTTCCTGGATGTAAATTAAATACCTCGGAAAAACTAGCCCTTGCAGTCAAATTAGAAGAATTAGGTGTTGATATTTTAGAAGCAGGATTTCCGGTTTCAAGTCCAGGAGATTTTGAATCTGTGCATCAAATTGCTAAAACTTTAAAAAACACAGTTGTATGTGGATTATCACGTGCCGTACAAAATGATATTGAAGTAGCTGCTGCTGCATTAAAACCAGCCAAGCGCTTTCGCATTCATACAGGGATTGGCACTTCTGATTTGCATATCAAATATAAATTTAATTCAACAAGAGAAGAGATTATTGAACGCGCTATTAGTGCGGTAAAGTTAGCACGCAACTTTACAGATGATGTTGAATTTTATGCCGAAGATGCAGGACGAACTGATAATGAATATTTAGCTCGCGTCATTGAAGCGGTTGTGAAAGCAGGCGCTACTACTTTAAATATTCCTGATACCACTGGATATTGTTTGCCTTATCAATACCAAGCAAAAATGGAATACTTAGTAAATCATGTTCCCAATATTGATAAAGCCATTTTATCTTGCCATTGTCATAATGATTTAGGTTTGGCTACTGCCAATTCCATTGCAGGTGTGATGGGTGGCGCGCGACAAATTGAGTGTACGATAAATGGATTAGGAGAACGCGCAGGCAACACTGCATTAGAGGAAGTTGTGATGGTGCTTAATCAACATACCGATTTAGGTTATTATACCAATATCAATACAAGGTTGTTAAACCCAATCAGCCATGAGGTTTCAGAGATTATGCGTATGGGGGTGCAACCTAATAAAGCTATTGTTGGCGCTAATGCTTTCTCGCATTCATCAGGCATACACCAGGATGGATTTTTAAAGGAAGCGCAAACTTATGAAATTATCAATCCTGAATTAGTAGGCGCCGAAGCAAGTAAAATTGTATTAACTGCAAGAAGCGGACGAAGCGCATTAGCACATCGATTACAAAAATTAGGATATCAATATGTAAGAAATGACATTGATATTTTATATCCAATATTCTTACAATTAGCCGACAAAAAAAAGGAAGTAACACATGACGACTTAGTCGACATCGCTACCGCCTATTCAAAATAAATATTTTAGAACATGGGAAAAACAATATTCGATAAAATTTGGGATAAGCATGTGGTCAAGATCATTGAAGATGGGCCATCGGTATTGTATATCGACAAACATCTAATTCATGAAGTGACTAGCCCACAAGCTTTTAGTGGTATCGAAAAAAGAGGCGCTTCCTTGTTTCGTCCAAAACAAATTGTAGCTACTGCCGATCATAATGTGCCTACGCTAAATCAGCATCTACCTATTGCCGATCAATTATCAAAATTTCAAGTTGATACATTAATAGACAATTGTAAAAAGCATGGGGTTGAATTATATGGATTAGGACACCAACATCAAGGTATTGTTCATGTGATAGGACCCGAGCTTGGCATCACCCAACCAGGAATGACTATTGTATGTGGAGATAGTCACACCTCAACGCATGGTGCATTTGGTTCTATTGCATTTGGTATTGGAACCAGCGAAGTGGAAATGGTTTTTGCTGCACAATGTGTGATGCAAACCAAACCAAAAGTAATGCGTATCAATATAGAAGGAAGCTTACAACAAGGAGTGGTATCAAAAGATATCATCTTATTTATCATTGCACAAATTTCGGCAAGTGGTGCAACAGGTTATTTTGTTGAATATGCAGGATCGGCCATTCGTGCATTAAGTATGGAAGCAAGAATGACTATTTGTAATATGAGTATTGAAATGGGAGCGAGGGGTGGCATCATTGCACCAGATCAAATTACTTATGATTATATCGAAGGACGTTTGTTTGCACCTAAAGGAGAGGAGTGGAATAAAAAATTAACAGAGTGGAAAAAATTATACACAGATGCGGATGCTAAGTTTGATGTTGAAATTAATATTAATGCATCTGACATCGAACCCATGATTACTTATGGAACCAATCCAGGAATGGGATTAGCAGTGACAGCGAGTTTGCCTCAATTAGAAAGTTTCACTGATGCGACCGAAAAACAAAATTTTGAAAAGGCATTACAATATATGGGACTTAAAGCTGGCCAAGGTTTGTTAGGCATGCCAGTACAAAATGTATTTATTGGATCATGTACTAATTCACGAATCGAGGATTTTAGATTGGTTGCCAGTATTATAAAAGGAAAACAAAAAGATCCAAATGTAAAAACATTAATAGTGCCAGGTTCACAGGAAGTAGCAAAACAAATAAAAGCAGAAGGTTTAGATAAAATATTTGCAGCTGCAGGTATTGAAATAAGACAAGCTGGATGTAGTGCTTGTTTGGGAATGAATGAAGATAAAATTCCAGCAGGCGAGTATTGCATTAGTACCAGCAACCGAAATTTTGAAGGACGACAAGGTGCAGGCGCTCGTACATTATTAGCAAGCCCATTAACTGCCGCCGCTGCTTTATTAACAGGGAAAATTACAGACATTAGAACCATCTTGAATTAAAAAATAAAAAGTAGCATAAAATATATTTAACAATGCAGTCATTACAAAAAATCACAAGTAGGTTTATTCCGTTGCGTATCGAAAATGTAGACACGGATCAAATCATACCCGCTAGGTTTTTGAAAGCCACTACCAAAGTGGGTTTTGGAAAAAATTTGTTTCGTGATTGGAGATATGAGCAAGATGATGAAACCAAACCCAAAGCTGATTTTGTTTTAAACCAAAAACAATACGAAGGCGATATTTTAGTAGCTGCTAAAAATTTTGGATGTGGTTCATCGCGTGAACATGCGGCATGGTCCATACAGGATTATGGGTTTAAGGTAGTAGTGTCCAGCTTTTTCGCAGACATCTTTAAAAACAATGCATTAAATAATGGGGTATTGCCAGTTACAGTAACGGATGCGTTTTTACAACAAATATTTGCACAAGGGGCTGAAGTCACATTAACGATTGATTTAGAAAAGCAAACCATCACCATTGATACAACAGGTGTATCGGAAACTTTTGAAATTAATTCTTATAAAAAAACATGTATGCTCAATGGATATGATGATATTGATTATTTATTAAGTATGAAACAAGAGATTGAGCAATTTGAACAAAATAGATAAACTAGTAATAGTATGAAAAAGAAAATAGCAGTCATTTTAGGTGATGGCATAGGTCCAGAAGTAACACAGCAATCTATTAAGGTATTAAATACGATTGCAAAAAATTACCAGCATGAGTTCAATTATGAATATGCTTTAATGGGGGCCATTGCTATTGATGAAACAGGAAATCCATTACCAGAGGAGACCATAAAAATTTGTTTGTCTAGTGACGCCATTTTATTTGGTGCTATTGGTGATCCAAAATATGATAATGATCCTACTGCCAAAGTGCGACCTGAACAAGGCTTATTAAAATTAAGAAAGGAATTGCAATTGTTTGCCAATATTAGACCAGTCACTACGTATGAGGCTTTACAACATTTAACGCCATTAAAACCACACTTGTTGGAAAATGTAGATTTTATCATTTATAGAGAATTAACAGGAGGTATTTATTTTGGTGCAAAATCATTGAGCGATGATGGAACAGTGGCCAATGATAATTGTTCTTATTCAGTTGTAGAAATTGAACGTATTGCGCATCTTGCATTTCAACATGCACAAAAAAGAAGAAAAAAATTAACCTTAGTAGATAAAGCGAATGTTTTAGAAACTTCAAGGTTGTGGCGAAAAGTGGTACAAAAAATGTGTTCACAATATGCCGATGTGACTGTTGATTATTTATTTGTTGATAATGCAGCCATGCAAATTATTTTAAATCCTGCACAATTTGATGTGGTACTAACTGAAAATTTATTCGGTGATATTATAAGTGATGAAGCATCTGTATTAGCAGGATCATTAGGCATGTTGCCCTCTGCATCAGTAGGAAATACAGTGGCATTGTTTGAACCCATTCATGGCTCCTATCCGCAAGCCAAAGGAAAAGACATTGCCAATCCAATGGGATCTATTTTATCTGCTGCGATGTTATTAGATCATTTTGGTTTAGGAGTAGAAGCTGCTATTATTCGTGAAGCCGCACAATGGTGTTTACAAAGCAAATTTGTATCAAAAGATATTGACCCCATCAATCATTACACAACAACAGCGATTGGTGATTTGATTTGTGAATATATTGATCGACACATCACGGGCGAAGGGCATGTGCATCATGATCGTTTGCATAAATCAACTATTATTTAAAACAAAATGATAACCAACCTAAATACGCGTTTAACAAACGATCGTTTTAAGGTTTAGAAGTAAAACAAGATTAATTTTATAGACTCATTTATAAGTATACATTATGGAACTAAATAAATATTCAAAAACAATCACATTGGATCCAACCCAACCAGCAGCGCAAGCTATGTTTTATGGTATTGGATTAACGGATGCTGATTTGCATAAAGCGCAGGTGGGTATTGTGAGTATGGGTTATGATGGAAATACTTGTAATATGCATTTGAATGATTTAGCCGCCGAAGTAAAAAAGAGTATTTGGGAAAATGATTTAGTGGGATTAACCTTTCATACGATTGGTGTGAGTGATGGCATGAGTAATGGAACAGATGGAATGCGATATTCATTAGTAAGTAGAGATGTGATTGCAGATAGTATTGAAACAGTTTGTGGAGCGCAATATTATGATGCAGTCATTACCGTACCAGGGTGTGATAAAAATATGCCAGGATCATTGATAGCGATGGGTCGATTAAATCGTCCTTCTATTATGTTGTATGGAGGAACCATTGCACCAGGACATTACAAAGGACAGGATTTAAATATTGTATCAGCTTTTGAAGCATTAGGACAAAAAATAGCAGGGCAATTAGACGAAGCCGATTTTATGGGCATCATCAAACATGCATGTCCAGGTGCCGGTGCATGTGGGGGTATGTATACTGCAAACACAATGGCAGCAGCCATTGAAGCACTAGGAATGAGTTTACCTTATTCTTCTTCCAATCCAGCATTAAGTGTCGAAAAACAACAAGAGTGTAAGGATGCAGGAAAAGCAATTCGATTATTATTAGAAAAAGATATTAAGCCAAAAGACATCATGACGCGCCAAGCATTTGAAAATGCGGTAGCGGTGATTATGGTATTAGGTGGAAGCACCAATGCGGTATTACATATGATCGCGATGGCGAAAAGTGTGGGTGTATCATTTACGCAAGATGATTTTCAAATCATCAGTGATAAAATTCCAGTGTTGGCCGATTTTAAACCATCTGGAAAATATTTAATGCAGGACTTACATCAATATGGTGGCGTTCCAGCGGTAATGAAATATATGTTAGCACAAGGATGGTTGCATGGAGCATGTTTAACCGTAACAGGAAAAACCCTTGCCGAAAACTTAGCAACGGTTCCAGATTTAAATTTTGATCAACAAAAAATTATATATCCAAAGGAAAATCCAATCAAAGCAACAGGACACTTACAAATATTATATGGCAATTTAGCAACAGGAGGAAGTGTTGCAAAAATTTCTGGAAAGGAAGGCGATTTATTTGTAGGACCAGCAAGGGTATTTGACGGAGAGCAATCATTGATTGCAGGCATCAATTCAGGAAAAATTCAACCAGGAGATGTGGTGGTGATAAAAAATGTGGGACCGGTGGGTGCACCAGGCATGCCAGAGATGCTAAAACCTACCTCTGCTATTATTGGCGCGGGTTTAGGGAAGTCGGTCGCATTAATAACAGACGGCCGTTTTAGTGGCGGAACACATGGATTTGTGGTTGGACATATCACACCCGAAGCATACAAAGGAGGATTAATTGGTTTAGTAGAAGACAATGATATTATTGAATTAAATGTACCTACTCGACAAATGACATTGAAAGTGGATGAAGCAACCATTGCAAAACGACGCGCTGCACAAGCCAAGCCTGTTTTAAAAGTAACCAATGGTGTGTTATGGAAATATGCACAATTAGTGAAAGATGCAAGTGAAGGATGTGTAACAGATGAAATATAAAAAAGATTTTATGGAAACGATAATTGAAAAAACAGCAACAGCTACAACTACATTAACGGGATCCAAAGCCGTATTGGAAGCTTGTATCGCAGAAGGTGCAGATACCATTTTTGGTTATCCGGGTGGAGCCATCATGCCTATTTATGATGCCTTGTATGATTATCATGATCAAATTAAACATATTTTAGTAAGACATGAACAAGGTGGAATACATGCTGGACAAGGTTATGCGCGTACATCGGGTAAGGTAGGTGTGGTATTTGCGACAAGTGGACCAGGGGCAACTAATTTAGTAACAGGATTAGCCGATGCGATGATTGACAGTACGCCATTGGTTTGCATCACAGGACAAGTGTTTGCTCATTTATTAGGAACCGATGCATTTCAGGAAACGGACATTATTAATATTACCATGCCGGTAACAAAATGGAATTATCAAATTACGGATGCAACAGAAATTCCAGGCATATTAGCAAAAGCATTTTATTTAGCGCGCAGCGGACGACCAGGTCCCGTTTTAATTGATATTACTAAAAATGCACAAATACAATCCTTCAATTACGAAGGCTATACACCTTGTCATCATATAAGAAGTTATCGACCTAAGCCGGTGATACGAAAAAATTATATTGATGAAGCGGTGGCATTAATCAACCAAGCAAAAAAACCATTGGTGATTTTTGGACAGGGCGTGATACTAGGAAAAGCCGAAAAAGAATTTCAAAAATTTATTGAAAAGTCTGGAATGCCAGCAGCATGGACCATCTTAGGATTAAGTGCATTACCAACGCAACATCCACAAAATGTGGGTATGTTAGGAATGCATGGCAATTATGGCCCCAATGTGTTAACGAATGAATGTGATGTATTAATAGCGGTGGGTATGCGATTTGATGATCGTGTTACAGGCCGATTGGATAAGTATGCAAAGCAAGCCAAAGTGATTCACTTGGATATTGATCCATCTGAAATTGATAAAAATGTAAAAGCAGATGTTGGCGTATGGGGGGATTGTAAAGAAACCTTACCATTACTTACATTAGGCATTGAACAAAAAGACAGAACAGAATGGTTAAAAGTATTTGCATCTTATACACAACAAGAATATGAGCAATGCATCAAGGATGAGGTTTATCCAAGTAGTGATGAAATGACGATGGGTGAAGTAATTCGAATTGTAAATGAAACCACTAAAGGAAATGCAGTCATGGTAACGGATGTAGGGCAACATCAAATGGTGACTTGTAGGTATGCACAATTTAATGAAACCCGCAGCAATATTACATCAGGAGGACTAGGAACGATGGGATTTGGATTACCAGCAGCCATTGGTGCGAAGTTTGGCGCACCTAACAGAACAGTGATTGCAGTTATAGGAGATGGTGGAATACAAATGACAATTCAAGAATTAGGAACCATCATGCAAACAGGAATAGATGTGAAAATTATGATATTGAATAATCAATATTTAGGAATGGTGCGTCAGTGGCAACAATTGTTTAATGACAAACGCTATTCATTTGTTGATATTCAAAGTCCTGATTATATCATGGTCGCAAAGGCCTATGGTATTGAAGGTACTAAAGTAGAACATAGAAAGGATTTAGAAAAAGCAATACAAACGATGTTAGCACACAAGGGATCTTATTTATTAGAAGTAATGGTGGGCAAGGAAAATAATGTGTTCCCTATGGTACCACAGGGTTGTAGCGTTTCAGAAATTCGATTAAAATAATTTAGAAGTAAAAAATGGCAACTATGGAAACAAATACAGAAAAGCAGGAATATACCATTACGGTATACACCGAAAATCAAGTTGGATTATTAAATCGAATTGCCATTATTTTTTCACGCCGAAAAATTAATGTTGAAAGTTTAAATACCTCTCCATCTGAAATAGCTGGAATCCATCGATTCACGATTGTCATATCTGAATCAAGAGATGTGGTGATAAAATTAGTACGACAAATTGAAAAACAGGTGGAAGTGTTAAAAACCTATTTTAATACCAATGATGAAATCGTATGGCAGGAATTGGCATTATATAAAGTAACCTCTGAGGAAATTACGGAGCGTGCAAAAGTAGAAAGGTTATTAAGAGAGTTTGGTGCAAGAGCCATTGCAATACGAAAGGATTTTATCGTATTTGAAACCACTGGCCATCGCGAGGAGACTAATAAATTAATGAAAGCCTTGGAGCCATTTGGCTTGGTTGAGTTTGTAAGAAGTGCTCGTGTCGCTATTATCAAGGAGAGTAGTGGATTTCATGAAAAGTTAAAAGACTTTGAAAATAGAGAACCCAGCGAGGAAGTGATCGAGAATGAATATTTAGGGAAAAGGGAAGCCGTCTTCACTATGTAAACAAAAATAAAAAATTTAAACAATAAATTAATTTCAAAAAAAATCTAAACACTCAATTAAAATGGCAAAATTAAATTTTGGAGGAACCGAAGAAAATGTAGTCACTCGTGACGAATTTCCATTAGCAAAAGCACAAGAAGTTTTAAAAAATGAAACCGTAGCTGTGATTGGATATGGCGTACAAGGACCAGGACAAGCATTGAACCAAAAAGAAAATGGCGTAAATGTAATTATTGGGCAACGTAAAAATTCAAAAAGTTGGGATAAAGCAATTGCCGATGGTTTTGTACCAGGCACTACTTTATTTGAAATAGAAGAAGCATTAGAAAAGGGCACCATTATTTGTTATTTATTAAGTGATGCTGCACAAATTGCAATGTGGCCAACCGTTAAAAAACATTTAACCAAAGGAAAAGCATTGTATTTTTCTCATGGCTTTGGAATTACTTTTAATGAACAAACAGGCATTATACCTCCAACAGATGTGGATGTATTTTTAGTCGCCCCTAAGGGTTCTGGTACTTCATTAAGAAGAATGTTTTTACAAGGTCGCGGCTTAAATAGCAGTTACGCCATCTTCCAAGATGCCACTGGAAAGGCTTGGGATAGGGTTATTGCATTAGGAATTGCGATCGG
>Ga0114977_10001954_pt1 | contig 13412 bp, 13 predicted proteins | sample S_130805_MF_Meta_FD_87026 | JGI IMG/M metagenome (GOLD analysis project Ga0114977, IMG submission 87026) | Freshwater microbial communities from Lake Simoncouche, Canada to study carbon cycling - S_130805_MF_MetaG | ecosystem: Environmental > Aquatic > Freshwater > Lake | place: Lake...
CCTTCAGCCGCCGCCCATCGCCCGCTACCTTGCATAATAAGTGGGCTATCCCCTTGTGTTTCAAGCTTAATGCCCACCGCGTTACCAAGACCATCTATACGCGCGCGATAACTACCTAATGGGTTGACCATACTTAGTGGCGAACTAGATTGATTCCAATCGATGTCCAATTGACCGAGCAATTCGGTTCGAGTGAGAGAGAAATTTTCACAACGTACGGATAACTGCCCACCTAACTGGGCTGCATTCAATGCGGGCACCAATGCTGAGATGATGCTAGCAGGCAGATTGAAAGCAGCATGCTCAATATGGAGTCTGGACGTATCAAGTGTTACCCAAAAAGGCCCGCTGTTATTCCAATTAACATTCACGGAGAGTCGCCCTGTCAGCAATTGCAGGGGCTGCATATCCCAAGATATTGGACCTAAATTGACACGGGTGTTATTTAATGGCGCGGCATTAACAACAGTACTATCAGTATCCATGCTATTGAGATAAATAGTGGCATTGCCATGCCAGAAACTTCCTTGTGAGGAGGCTAGCCCAAGGCGTCCATTGGATAATTCCCCTAGCATGCTCCCTAGTAATTGTGCGGGGGCATAGATAAAAAGAAAAACAAGTGTACTGATCATGCCAAGTAAAAAAAGACGTTTCATCTATAACCCTTAGTCAACTGCAGTAAACACTGCTTCTACCTTCACCTGGCCCGCCAGGCCTTCAGGCGTAATGTGGCAAGATTGAACGCGCACATGATTCTGGCTTTGCAGTGATTCAACCCATTTAATCCAGGCATTAAAGCTCACCTGTGTGAGTGTTAACGCTAGCTGTGTTTTATTATTGTTAACTAAATCCTTATTTACAGTTGCGTCTTTATAGATTGGCACTAGACCATGATATTTAGCAGAAACCTCAATGGCAGCCTTAAGCGCATCTGCTGAAGCACCTAATGATTTATATTGGTTATGCAAACTTTCAATATCTGCAGCCTGTGAACGCATTAGTAAAAGCTTAGCTTGCTTGTCGGGGATTGATTGTGCAAAGCGTTCACGCCCATGCTGCACGGGCAGCCAAACAAAAGCATAAAACATTAGGCAAAACCCAGCTAACGCCAGTATGGTGAATATGCGTTTTTCTTTAATTGAAAATGCATTCCAGCGCGAGATTAATTGTTGTTTCATAACGCACCCGCGCTAATCGAAAGTTGCAACTCTAAACCATGTGCTGTGGGGTGAGGACTTTCTATTGCGACAGATAATCCGGCAGTACTTAATCGCTGGCGTATGGCTTGCGCTTGCTCCATATCCGGCATCAATAAATTTAGCACGAGTTTTCCATTTTGATAGTCCATGCCTTTTAACCGTTCTACTGAGATAGCCCCTATGTTGGGAGTGATGGTGGCAAGTAAGGGCAAAAAATCAGTATTGCTACTTTGGCCTGCGCCATGCTTTAGATCATCCAGATTTCGCTTCATCTGCAACGGCGCATCCACAATAGCGGTTGCGTTGGGAAAGCTGGCTTTGAATTGTGTCACCATTGCTTGGTCGAGCTTGAGATTTTGTCGTGCTTTGATTGCATAATCAATCATTGAAAAGCTTATCTGCATGAATAGCAAAATTGCCAGCGTGATTGCAGCAGGTTTAAATGCAATAAGATTACGTGAAATTGCGCCAGAAGGTTGAAACTCACCCTGTAACAAATTAACGGTTGGTTTAGTACGACTCACAAACCATTCCTGCTGACTGGGTCGTGAAATTAAAACCCCAAGTTGCGAGGCCCATTCGGCAGCATGTATTGGAAACTCACCATAGACATCAATGTTAATGGGTCGCTTAGTTTTCTCGAGCTGCATCAAAGCCATTTCCAGAACAAACGGCGGGCCTTCAGCACCAGCATCAACATCTAAAGGAATGCCTTGGCTATTGCTCGTTCGGATAAAACTTTCATGGCTTCTAGATACCATCGCCCAACTATCGAGGGTTAAGTTAGGGAGTAGAGTTTCTGGAAACATACGTATTGGGAATATTTCTGTGCGTGCAAGTCTTTCTAACACGCTTGTCATCCAAGCTTTTTGAATCACCGCCACAACTATTTTCGCTTCTGACTGGGCAGCAAGTACGGCATGCGTTTCCTCTGGCGTGCTAATCAAACCAGCTTCTACCAAAAATGGCAGTGCATTTAATACTTTGGAGTGACTGCCTGGTGGCAGTTGTGCAGATATATAACCAACCATGGCCGCAGGCACGACAATTTCGGTTTCGTCACATTGTGGCAGTGCGTGTAATAGGTCTTTACCACGACGCAGCACCTTAGCTTGATTGTCTAAAATAGCCCATTCACAACTGTCTTGGCTAGCATCCCATCTTGTGGGGATCATTAATCGTAATATCGTCAACGGTATCTCTTCCAAATCAATTGTGGCCAACCGCCGCCATCACGTTTAAGGAGCGCTTCGGTGCGCATGGTACTCTTTCCAAATTGCGTCTGGCTTGTGACCATAAAATAGTGGCTGCCGACTGAAAACCTGCTACTACTCAAGACTAGTTTACTTTGTTCCAGCAGCTTAGTCACATCTGAATTATTTTCAAATGGATGTAAATTTCTTGCGGCTACAATAGTTTCAATATCAAATGGAGATAATTCAGGGACCATCAGTCTTAACAGTTCGGGTGATGCAGTATTTAGGTTTATGGGTGTTGGTTCTGGCAGCACGTTGCAATAATGCCTTAATTTAGCAATACTTCCATCAGAAAAACCTAGTACGCGGCTCAAATTACCCACTTCCGTCAGAGGTTGATTGCCTGCTCGAAAAGGAATAGGTCGCGCCAGATAATAATCACTTTCTGCGCCATACGGATAAGTAATATCATTGTCTGCGTCAATCCAGTCTTTCAACGTATCAACTACAATGGTGTTAGTGCCGATTGATGAGAATAGGTGCTTAAAGAGATCAACATTTTCCCCTTGCATCAAATTATTGAGATTGCAATACTGTTGCTGGTCTGTAATAAATCCGCTGATGGTACCCCCTTCAAATGAGGTCGCGGGAAGTCTAATTGCCCAATTTTCTTTTAAATGATCTACCGCCCCCGCTTTAGCATCTTCAGCTAAAATCGCACGCGACCAATGAATCGAAGCCTCACTCATCCAGCGCGCTTGTGTTGCCGACAAATGATTCTCTAATCTATTGATGTATCGCTGTTGTTCATACATCATGGATATCGCTACAGAAACAACCAAGGCCGCCAATAACATTGCCGACACCACAGCTATGCCAGACTGTCGATTTTCAAGGGTAGTTTTTGAAGCAATGCGCCGACTCATAAGGCAAAAATCCTAGTCACTATTTCACCTGTATCTAACTTAATCATCAGTTGTACAGCCGTTGGCGAAAAATATTTTGGTTGTGAATTCGTGGCCGCTGAAGTTAGCGCTAGCTCGGGCCAATGACTCAACCACCGTCCATCCGCAGACAAGTAACTGAAAGTCATTTGAGCTACATGAGGCAGCACGCTAAATACCTCGGGCTTTGCGGACGGCGCTACATCTAATGATGGCCAAATCAGCAATTCAACCGCCCCCCCATTAAGCCGATAGCCGACCCTACGGGTATCCATTAAAAAACCTGACTGCTCAGGGTCGCCGAAGCGACTAAAAGACAGTTGCGCACCATCTTCCCCAGAAAATGAAGGTCGCCCGAACCAAGCCGGCTCAACGGTATCTTCTCGCGATCTAATTGGACGGTTCACACTCTGTTTAACATCCAGTTCAAACCGATCGAAAAATACGATGAGTTGTTGCCATTTACTATCTTCAACTTCCACACGCTCTTTGGTTTGTATAAGGGCGCTAATCCCTTTGTATCCAACAATCGAAAGTACGGCAAAAATGGAGATAGCCACCATGACTTCGATGAGTGTAAATCCGCTATTTTTTTGTTTTTGTTTCACTATTGCTTTGGCTCTAGTGTTAGAAAACCCACCAGCCTTCTGATGATGAAGTGTGAGTCTTTTGTGGCATAGACTTCAACCACTATTTTGCGAAATGCAGGATTAGGCGAATCGGTAACCACTTCTGACCAATTCATTACAATACCCGCTTGTGTTTCCTCGCCAATTACTTTCCCTGGCAAAGGCCAGTCGTGACGCGCCTGATGAAGCTCTAACCGATTCTGTGCGATGATGTCGGCAACCACTCGATGTTTCAATTCAACGCTTGAATCTATGGCTTTTCCTGCTGCGCGACTAGCGGCGGTGAGCGTCACTGCAATAATCACCATTGCGACTAAGACTTCGATCAGCGTAAATCCCGATTCTTTAGAACGGCGACTGCTTAAGCGGTAAGGTTTCAAATCGCAGGCGCTCACAATGCGGGTGCAACAGCCAAATCGGGATTTAAGATTTCAGCTTTACCAAGAATATTCCCTCTTATAATGCGCCTTGCTTTAGCCAGAGTAAGTTCAATCTGAAAGGGGGACTGAATGCCAGAAGGGGATAAGGTAATCATACTATTGATACTGACCGCCGTTTGCCGATTGTTAGCTGTCGCAATAGTCATGCCTTCAGGTAATTTTCGCTCGCGCAAGACATCGTCCGTGGTGATTGGCTGCCATATATTCTTATTCTCATCGAGCTGTAAAAACCGGTAACCAGAGGCCGTCGGTCTCCACGCCAACCAATGTCCTTGACTGCTTGCAGCATCGTTTGCATATTCCATTAGGGCAACAAGACGAAAGGCTTCCTCTTTCAGCACATCGTCGTCATTTTTCATGAAATGCGGCGTCACTAGACCTAAAGAAATGCCAATAATTAACAGCACAACCATCATCTCAAGTAATGTAAAGCCGCCTGCTAGAGGCATTGATCGCACAAACCTTGGCTGCCTAACTTTAGTTTCCCCAAGAACCAATGTCTGCATCATGCCCTTCACCGCCTGCAATACCATCAGCGCCAAAGCTGAAAACATCAAGCTCGTCATGAATGCCAGGAAAAAGATAATGGTAAGGATTTCCCCATGGGTCTAAAGGTAGCTTATCTAGATAAGCTGAACTTTTCCAGTTGCTTGGGACTGGCGTGGTGCTAGGTTTGATAACTAGCGCCTGAAGGCCTTGATCAGAAGTTGGATAGCGTTGATTGTCCAGCTTATACAGCTTAAGTGCCTGCATCACAGAAGCGATATCTTGCCTTGCAGCGACTTCGCGAGCTTCATCGGGCCTCCCCATGATTTTAGGCACAATCAGCGAGGCTAAAACACCCATAATAACAATGACTACCATCATCTCAATGAGCGTGAAGCCCTTCTGTTTCTTTTTAGACGCCATGTCCACCTCGAAAGTTATAAAAATAAGAACCTCATTCGTAATCAGTTAGTTTATACGAAGATCAATATCAACTTTATATTATGTTCTTAGCTTAGTTAAACGATATTAAAATTTGACTCGTTGTTCAGAATGAATTTTGCGTAAAAAAAGAATGTTATAACTGCCGAGCGCTAGATGAAACTGGATTTCATCCATGGCACCTTTGCCTTCATAGTAACTACTTAATTTATCGCGCAATCTTTTGACATACACCCTCACTAATGAGTCGTAATTTGAGTCAAAGTCGTTTGAGCAACCAAGGGCATCTACCGCAAGGGTATAGCCTTTTAGTTTTTCACCATTGCCATCTAAGCTTTGTTTAACCAAGTATTTAAGTAAACATTTTATCGCGAATGAGTTATGAAGGTTTTTTGATTCCAGCACATTGGTTAAACATAGTTGCACTAAGTGCAAATCCACATGAGCCTTGATGTCAATGATATTAATTAATCGATTTTTTAATTCAGCCGCTGTTAGTTCAATTCTTTTTGTAGCATCATGTTTTTCATACTGCTGGGTGGTGCGACCCACACAAAACAAACCAATACATTGCCCTTGGATATTTTTTATGGGGTATTTTCGGGTTTCAATCCAGCTTTTATGGCCAGTATTCGAAGTGACTTCTTTTATTTGATACACCTCTTTGAGGTCTGCAAATGTTTTCTTTTCAAGGGCATAGTAAATATCAGCACATACTTCAGGAAATACATCGTAACAAGTCTTACCGAGTAAGTCGGTCCAATGTTCAGCTGGATTGGTAATCTTGGTTAAGCTTTGACTTGCCCCAGTAAATACGTGGTTACGGTCTTTAAAATATAAATAGTCCTCAGTGCTTTCCATTGTTATTCTAAAATTATCCATCATGGATTGGTCTTGAGGGGGTTGCCATATTTTTGTAGCGTCTTGAAGGTGCAATACAAGAATAATCTTGCCGTCCGCACCCGCTGCCATTTTAGAATAATTACATGTTACGCATACGATGTTACCGTTGGCATGCCTTAACCTGAGGTTACAAGAGACATTTTCGGGTTGAATTTTTTTAGAAAATAATTCATCTGCAATATCTTGGTCATGGTGATGAATGCAATCGCGCAAAACCAACTTACCCGCCATACATTCAGCGACGCTGAACCCAAGTAAGTCTTCAACGCCGATACTGGCCAGCAATCCTTGCGCACTATCACTTAAGGATATATGAAGGATTGACGCTATATTTTTTTTCGCTTGAGGAACCATTGAAAAGCCAATTTTTATTGTTCGGGATACATCAATGCTAGGAATCTTTCTGTCGCTAGCTAATACGCTTCAAATAGAAAGGCAATATCAATCTGCGAAGTATATCCTAAAGTATATATCAACCATATCCGATTTATGGATATAAAAACAAAATTCTTTTTGTAACAGTTACATTGAAACTTAATCGGCTAGGTGTGACATAGGTTACATCCATTTTCTTGTCATACGCGTAACAGTTACATGCGTTTAATAACCAACGTTTAGCGCTATATTCCACACTTTAATTGATTTCAATTTGACAATTAAATTAATCTATTCAATAAATTTGGAGTTATATAATGAATAAAAAACTATCTATTGCGATGTTAATCGCAGCTTCTAGCGTACTTTCAGCACCAGCTTTTGCTGCTAACGCTGACCGCTCAGGTGTTACTTGCGCCAACCTTCCAACTTATACCCAATTGCTCGCAGCACTTACTGCATCAGTAAATACTTCAGCTGGCGGTACTCAAGGTACTACTACACAAGGTTTTGGCCTCCCTATGTGGGCTCCATTGGTTGATTCTAGCGGTCGTGTTTGTGCTGTAGCTAAAGTTGGTGGTACAGACCCATGGTTAGGTAGCCGTGTAATTTCTGCACAAAAAGCAAACACAGCAAACGCATTTAGTACTAACCAAATTGCATTATCTACTGCTAATCTATTCTCAGCAGTGCAACCAGGCGGTTCACTTTATGGCTTACAACATAGTAACCCAGTAAATACGATTGTGGCTTACAAAGGCTCTTCTACGGCTTTTGGTACAGCGACTGATCCAATGGTCGGTCTACGTGTAGGTGGTGTGAATGTATTTGGTGGTGGCTTAGCACTTTATAATACATCTAAACAAGCAATTGGTGCAATTGGTGTGAGTGGTGATTCATCATGTGCTGACCATAACATTGCTTGGAATCTACGTGCAGCATTAGCTTTGGCAGCTGCAGGTACAGGATCTGGCGTTGTAGTAAACAAAGTCCCAGGTGGTGTAGTAGCAATGGGTCTCGTAAATACAGATAATATTAAATATGACATCACAGCCAACACAAGCGGTGGTACTGGCGTAAGTGCTGGCGGTTGGGGTCATGCGCAATGCTCAGGCACAAATACTCAGCCTGCTATTGGTACTTTAGCTAACTAATTTCCCACTTTTCGAAAGGACTTATCATGAACACCATGATTAAAACGTCTACGGGGTGGAATATTAGCAAGGTGCTAATGGTGGCTTTATTTGCGCTAACGCTCACTGCCTGCGGTGGCGGTAGTAGCACCTCTACTCTTGCTCAAGTCCAAGCTTTAGTTGCCACTGGTACGGCAGCTGATTTGGAAACAGCAATGGCTTTAGCAAATGATACTTGCGATACAGTATCCGCTTCAGATTGCGAAGCGCTAATGGAAGCCTTACCTGCTTAATATAAGCGCGTAGCTAAACCGTAGTAAATAAAAAAGCTCCGTTTCGACGGAGCTTTTTTTATGGTGAAGGCTAATTAAAGGTCTTAGGGTGTTGGCAACTCTTCGCGAGGTGCACGACTAAGTTCAGCCTTAATAGTTTCTGCGCTCAGAAGTTCACGCTTGTCTTTTGATAAGCTTTGCCAGAGTTTCGCTTGTGCCAACTCACCTTCATCGCTAAGCGCCTGCGGCGCCATTGCATCTTCCTGCATGACAGGCTTACCCTGTGCCGTCCAGGCTTTTTGTGAGGCAATACCAGCTTCTATTAAGACTCGTCTAACACGTGTGCGCTCAGCATCTAGCTTTAATTCTTCTGTTTGTAAGTAGCGATTATATTGCCACCAAGTAGCGCCAACAATGCCTACTAGCAATACTAAACCCAATGCTACTTTGAGGCGGGTTGATGAGGCTGATAAACTTTTTAGTGCCATACTAACCCTTATATAAAAATTATTTTGCTTCCGGAGCCGACTCTGGCACCTTACCAAGGGTCCGCTCAAAGTGATTTGGCAACGTCACTACGGGTGAGTCTGGCAACGGCCATACCTTGGTTGGGGTGATGGCGACCTGCTGCTCAATAATGTAGTCATAGCGCTCGTTGCTGACTCTGGCAGAATCTTCGGCACTACGCATGACATAGGGGCGTAAAAATACCATCAGGTTGGTCTTTTTGTGGCCGCGCCCTACGGATCGGAATAGCGCGCCTATGCCAGGGATATCACCTAGGAAGGGGACTTTATTCACGGTATCAGATATTGTGTCTTCAATTAAACCGCCCAGCACGATAATGCTGCCATCATCTACCAGTACCGAGGTATCAATGGAACGCTTGTTTGTGGTAATACCAGCAGTACCTAATGAATTTGGTACTACACTTGAAACTTCCTGATGAATTTGTAGCTTCACCGTGTTGCCTTCTGAAATTTGAGGTTTTACTTTGAGCGTTAAGCCAACGTCTTGACGCTCGATGGTTTGAAATGGCGTGACAGATGCTGAGCCGCCAGTTTGTGCATACGAGCCTGTAACAAATGGTACATTTTGACCAATAACAATTTTGGCCTCTTCGTTATCCAGCATTAATAAATTAGGCTTGGATAGAATGTTTGCATTGGCAGTAGATTCAAGTGCATGGGCAAGTATGCCCAAATTAGCTACCTGACCAATGCCGGGGATGTTGACTGATCCGTGCAATAACCCCAAGTTAAGACCACCACCAGCGGCGTTAAGGCTAGCACCGCCAGTGAGAATGCCACCCGTTACGAATTTAGTGCCCCCCGCTACTTGAGTGCCGCCGGTGCTATTGTCGCCGCCTAGCCCTTGCCACTGAATACCAAATTCAGCCGCTTTATCAGTAGAAACTTCAGCAATCAAAGCCTCGATATACAGTTGCGCGCGACGCATATCCAGCTTATCAATTACGCCACGCAGCATATTAAATACATGATCAGGGGCTGTAATGAGCAAAGAATTCGTGGCGGGATCTGCCTGTATCATGCCGCTTTCTTGCGTGGATGCGAGCGGTGAAAAAGGAGAGGCAATAGCTTGATTGGTAGATTGCGGAGTTAAAGCCGCTTTTGCAACATCAGCACCTGCTACTGCGGGTGAGGTCTGGGTTGATGTTGCTAATACGCTTTCTGCAACCTTGCCTGACATTAGAGCACGTAGTGTGCTAGCAAGCTTGGTTGAATCGGCATTTTTAAGGTACACCACATGAATTGAGCTACCAGCGTTAGTAGGCACGTCTAGCTGTTCAATTAGCGCGGCGGCACGTGTAATAAGTGACTGGTTCTCTGCATGCAGAATAATGGCGTTTGAGCGCGCGTCAGCCACAGCCTGAATGCGCTTACTTGGCTCACTAGCGATGTTGCTGTCGGCAAGTAAGCGATTAATGGTTTGAGCGATTTCAACGGCTGATGCAAATTTGAGTCTGACCAGTACATTCTCTGCCTGTGAAGGCTTATCTATCGCCTCGATTAGCTTAACAATTTTATTCAGGTTGTCTGCATAGTCTGTGACGATTAGCGCATTGCTACCTGGGTAAGCGTTAATCACGCTATTAGGTGAAAGAAGTGGTTTAACAATATTAAGGAGTTGACTGGCATTTTCATACTTAATGACGTACACCTGCGTGACAATCTGGCCGCCGCTTTGCTTACCTGAGACCATGCGCGGTGTAAATTTACCTTTAGCATCCACCTCTGGCACGATGGAGGTATAACCATTCTCTTCAATGGTGGCAAAGCCTTGTACGCGCAAAGCTGAGAGCAGTATCTGGTAGGTCATGGCACGTGGCACAGGTTTTGCAGTGTTAATGCTGATAGTCCCCTTCACGCGAGGGTCTATCAGAAAGTTTTTATTGGTGATTTGACCAATCGCTTTCACCACAGATTCTATGTCGGCATCTACAAAATTAAGGGAGACTTTATCGTCTTCTACCTTGACGCTGCCTTCCTCTGCGGCTATTGCCAAGGCTTGACCAGTAAGCAAAATAAAAACCGTGATACACTGAAATAAATATTTTTTCATTAGGTTAACTATTGATTGTAATTATTTGATTCTAACTGATTATTTTTAGTAATCGCTACTAATTATCTAATCGATGATTATGCTGGGTAACTATTGTATAGGCTGGTAGCTTTATAGTTATATGTAACAGTTACACCTAACCGTATAAATAAACTTTATGAATTATGATGTGGCACAGGATGGCTATGCTAGAAATCGAAAACTTCTCACCGACCAAATTTGTTCCCTACAGCTACGCAAAAACACAAGGGGCCTTTGTTAAATCAGCGCCTGACGGTGTCGCAGAGCTATATTTGCGGGAAGGGGCAAGTTTAGATGCCTTGACCGAGATATTGCGTGTTTGGCAAGGTAAATATACCAGTAAGCAGGTTTCATCTGTGGAGTATGACAAGCTGCTGACCGAGACCTATGCGCAAGAAGGCGCATCTAGTGCCTTTAGTGAAGACATTGAAAATAACTTGGACCTGTCACGCATGATCCAAGAACTGCCAAAGGTAGAGGATTTGCTAGAGGCAGAAGGCGATGCACCCATTATTCGGATGATCAATGCCATCTTTACCCAAGCATTGCGTGAGAGCGCATCTGATATTCATATTGAGCCTTACGAGACAAAATCTGTGGTGCGTTTCCGTATTGATGGCACTTTACGTAATATTGTAGAGCCGCATCGCGCCTTACATGTTGCATTAATTTCCCGCATCAAAGTCATGGCGCAGATGGACATTGCCGAAAAGCGATTGCCACAGGATGGCCGGATTACCCTTAAAGTGGCTGGAAAAGTAGTCGACATTCGGGTGTCGACACTCCCAACAGGGCATGGCGAGCGCATTGTGTTACGTATTTTGGAAAAAGATGCCAAGCGACTCAACTTATCGCGGCTTGGTATGGCAGAAAAAACACTGCAGCAGATTGATGCGCTGGTCCATCAGCCACATGGTATTTTTTTAGTGACGGGGCCGACTGGGTCAGGTAAAACGACCACGCTTTATTCTGCAATCTCGCGTCTTGATTTTAGCGTGCTTAACATCATGACAGTTGAAGACCCTATTGAATATGACTTACCAGACATCTCGCAAACGCAAGTGAATGCAAAAATTGACATGAGTTTTGCAAAGTCGCTACGCTCAATCTTACGGCAAGACCCAGATGTCATCATGATAGGTGAAATTCGCGATGTGGAAACAGCGCAAATTGCCGTGCAATCAAGTTTAACAGGGCATTTAGTGTTGGCAACATTGCATACTAACGACGCAGTAAGTGCGGTGACGCGACTCGTTGATATGGGCGTGGAGCCCTTTCTCCTGGCATCTTCACTTTCTGGCGTGCTTGCTCAGCGGTTGGTAAGGTGCTTATGTATTGCCTGTCGTAAGGCGTATGAACCTGATCAAGCTGAGCTCGCCTTATTACAGTCATCTAACCCACCCAAAAATATTTATCGCGCTGTTGGTTGCGAAGCTTGTGGAGGCACTGGCTATAAAGGTCGAATAGGGATCTATGAATTATTGGTGATTGATGATGAAATTCGCCGCCTAGTGCATGACCGCAACTCCGAGCAACTCATTCGTGCTTATACCAAGTCTAAAGGCATGTTAGATTTGCGCCAGGATGGCCTGCGGTGGGTGGTGTCTGGTATGACGACACTAGAAGAACTCCTGACCATCACCAAAGAGTAAAACAGATATGGCTGCATTTCGTTTTGAAGCTGTAGATGGGTTGGGTAAGGTCACACGCGGTGTCGTTGAGGCCGATACAGTTCGCCTTGCACGTAGCAAACTTCGGGATATGCAACTCACGCCACTTAGCGTAGAGGCGTTGCAAGACAATCAAGCATTAGGAGCTACCAATACTGTAATTCGCTTACACGGCTCAATTTCTAGCTATGAATTGGGATTGCTGACTAGGCAGTTTTCTACATTACTGAATGCGGGCTTAAACATAGAGCAATCACTTGCCGCTATTGCTGAACAAATGGAAAAGCCTCTCATCCGTGAAGTTTTACTTGGCGTGCGTTCCGGGATTGTGGCTGGAAGTTCTTTGTCCGTTTCAATGGCATCATATCCAACTATTTTCCCAGATATTTATCGGGCACTCATTCACGCGGGTGAAGAGTCAGGCGAACTATCCAAAGTGTTAGAACGCCTTGCTACCTATACGGAATCTCGCCATGCGATGAAACAAAAGGTAGTGGCTGCGTTAATCTACCCGGCATTGGTGACTTTAACGGCGATTCTTGTGGTGGGGACCCTTTTAATTTATGTCGTGCCACAAGTGGTGGGTGTGTTTCAGCAGTCTAAACAGACACTGCCACTACTTACCCAAATTATGATTTTTATCAGCGACTTCCTGCGTCATACTTGGCTATATTTGATTGCCTTGTTAGCCGGATGTATTTGGATTTTTAAACAGTCACTAAAAAATGAAGCAGTACGTTATCGCTGGCATCAATTCTTACTAAAAATACCTGTGTTAGGAAAATTGCTTCGAAGCCTTAATACTGCGCGATTAGCGAGTACATTAGCTATTCTTGTAGGTAGCGGGGTCCCACTGATATTGTCACTGAATGCTGCTGCACGAATTGTTTCGTTGCTACCAATGCAGGCTTCCATTAAATACGCTATCAATGTAGTGCGTGATGGTGGTGCATTAAGCCGGGCATTACGTGATGGTGGTCAGTTTCCACCAATTTTAATTCATTTGATTGCTAATGCAGAGGCTACCGGTCAACTGGGGAAAATGTTGGAAAGCGCATCCATTCAACAAGAGAATGAGGTTAACAATAAGCTCACGATTCTGACAGGAGTGCTTGAGCCA
>Ga0114977_10001955_pt1 | contig 13406 bp, 15 predicted proteins | sample S_130805_MF_Meta_FD_87026 | JGI IMG/M metagenome (GOLD analysis project Ga0114977, IMG submission 87026) | Freshwater microbial communities from Lake Simoncouche, Canada to study carbon cycling - S_130805_MF_MetaG | ecosystem: Environmental > Aquatic > Freshwater > Lake | place: Lake...
ACCCAAACCAGATTAGCCTTAATGAAACAAAATGGGGATTTACAGTTTGAAGGTGCAATTACTGATTATAATGTTTCACCAGTTGCCATTCAAAGTACCGACCAAGCTGCATTAAATCGTTTAACAATTACAGTAAATGTTAAATACACAAATAAATTTGATGCTACAAAAAATTTCGAACAAGCCTTTACCCGATTTGCAGATTATAAAACATCATCTTCATTATCCTCTGAAGAAGATAAATTATTGATAGAAATAAATCGACAATTAACGGAAGATATTTTTAATAAAGCTTTTAATAACTGGTAATGTTACAAGAACAATTTATAAATACTTTAAAGAATCCAACTTTATTGAACGACGCAAGTGTTGTTGAATTAGAGAAAATTGTTAATGAATTTCCGTTTTTTGAAACAGCTCATTTACTTTATACAAAGGGCTTGCAAAAACAGAACTCACTTTTATATTCAAAACAATTACGTAAAACGGCTATAATTGCAAATAGTAGAATTTTACTGCACGAATTGTTGCACAAAAAAGATATTATTGAAGTTGCGGAAAAGAAAGTTTTAATTATTGAAGAAGAAATTAAATCTGAAATCTTAAATGAGAAAACTAATGTAATAGAGGAAAAAACAATAATTTCAAATGTTACCGCTACGGATAACGAAATAAAAGTTGTTTATGTAAATACAATTCCTACAGATAAAATAATTAAGCTAGAAGAGATAAATATTGAGCAAAAAAATAATGAAACAAAACCTGCTGAGATAGAAATTTTACAGGAAATTGAGAATGAAACAGAACCAAACCAGTTTGATATTGACAAATTAAATAAAACAATTGAACAAGAAATAAGTAGAGGAATAATTCAATCTTTTGTTGAATCTGATATATTAAAAACACCTGAGCTTCACAAAATTGAAAAAACGGAGCCTGTTTCATTCACGGATTGGCTTCGTAAAATTCAGAAAGAATCGCATACAATTCAAAAAATTGATAAGAAAGCAGAAGAAAAACCATCTAAAGCCATTCAAAATGAGGGTAAAACTGAAGAAAAATCACCTATTTTTAATCAAAACAGGCAATTAATAGATAAAATTATTGAATCTGATCCAGGAAGATTAAAACTTGGAACAAATAAGTTTTTTACGCCAAACGTTGATGCAAAGCAGAGTTTATTAGAAAATGAGCACTTGGTTACTGAAACTTTAGCGAAAATTTATGCCTTACAAGGAAATAAAAATAAATCAATTAGGGCATATGAAATATTAAGTTTGAAATTTACAAAAAAAAGTGTTTACTTTACAACCCTAATTCAAAATTTAAAAAAATAATAAATAAAAAAAATTTTTATGCAAGCAGTTTTAACCATCGCCATTATCATAGTATGTGTATTATTAATTTTAGTAGTTTTAGTTCAAAACTCTAAAGGAGGCGGAATTTCAAGTAACTTTTCAGCTGCTAATCAAATAATGGGAGCACGTCGTGGAACTGATTTTATTGAAAAAGCAACTTGGACATTAGCCATTTTATTATTAGTGTTTAGTTTATTATCATCACCAAAACAAGCTGGTGCTGAAGATAGTAACGATGATGCTCCAACTACAAAAGATATGGCAGCTAGTGCTGTACCTGCGCCTGCGCCTGCGCCTGCACCTTCTCCAGCACAATAATAATTTTAAGTAATTAATAGGAAATAATAAAAAAACAGAGTAATTATTTTATTCTGTTTTTTTTTGAAATAAATTTTATGAATAATAACATTCTAAAAAAATATAATTTATTTTCAATATGCTTTACCATTATTTCAGTTTTATCATTTATTGTTGTTTTATTTCGTAGTTATTTTGTGCCATTAAATCATGATGAGGCTGCTACCTTTTTCTTTTTTATTCAATCAGGGAATTACATGCCTTTTTATTCGCAGGTTGATGCTAATAATCATGTTCTTAATAGTTTTTTATGTAATATTTGTTTTCATTTCTTTGGATCATCGCCTTTTGCATTGCGGTTAATAAATTCACTTTCTTTTTTGCTTTTAATTATTGGCGTTTATAAATTATCCAAATATTTGGTAAAATTTGAAGCCAAACTTTTTTTGGTTATTGCATTCTTAGGTTCATTTCACTGGATTACTTTTTTTAGTGCTTGCCGTGGTTATGGCTTATCAATGGCGTTATTAGTTATTGGAATTTCATTTATGATTGATTACATAAACAATTTAGATAGGAAGAAACACTTTGTATTAATGTTACTCTTTTTTCAATTAGCAATAAGCGCAAATCTTATTTTGCTTTTAATTACATTGTTGCTTTGTGGTATTGTTTTGGTTATCCAAATAGCTAATAAAAGATTGTTTAATGCATTTTCAATTATTTTTTGGATTTTATTTTTCGGATTTTTTTATTATTGGCTTTCATTTTCATTTTTTTTACAAGATAGTGGTGCTTTATATTACGGTGAAGGTGATAGCTATTGGAAGGTTACATTTTTAACACTTGTTAAATTATTAATATTTTCTCCTACAGTATTATTAAAATATATTTTGGTGTCTTTTTTTATTTTATGCATTTGTTTAAATTTATATTTTAATAAACAATATTTTTCTAAGCCCTTCAAACAATTTAAAAAACCATCTCTTTCACTTCTATTTTTAATTATTTTATGTGTGCTAATATTAGGTTTTTATATAATGCATAAAATTTTAGGAATAAATTATCCAGAAGATAGAACAGGTTTGTTTTACTATGTGTTTTTTGTTTTATTTATATCATTTACCTTTGATATAATTACTTTTTCATATTTCAAATATGTTATATTTTCTATTTGTATTTCAATATTAATTCATTTTGTAATGAATTTAAATTTCAGAAAACATTCTTTATATGTTTATGAAACTATTCCCGAACATTTTTATACTACTTTATTAAGTGAGCAAAAAAAATCAGATCATCAAATTACTATTGGTGGCCATCGTGTGCGTGAGTTATTTTATGGATATTGGAATTATAGATATAATGGCATTTTAAATCCAGTTGATCCATCTAACAATATGCAAATGTGTTTTGATTATTATATTTCTACTATTGCCGAAAAACCTTTTTGGGAAAAGTATTATTCTGTAATAGATACTGAGCCTGATTGGGGTTTTGTAATTTTAAAACGAAAAGAACCAATTATTAAAAAGAAATTTTTAGAGGTAAACAATCTTGTTATTGACGCAAATGATAATGATTTTAATGATGTATATCATAATACGGATACTGTTTTTCATGACTCTAAACCACTTTTAGCTGAAATTGATTTTGATATTATTAATATCGAAAAACCTACAAATACATGGTTAGTTTTTGCAATTAACGATTCATTAGGTAATGCATTTCATTTTATGAGATATCCATTGCAATGGAGTGGTTATGATTTAAGTAATCGTAAACACTTAAGATATAGTATTACCATGGGAAATTTGCCGCCAAAAGCAAAAAATATTGTGTTCTTCTTCTGGAATATAAATAAACAGATTTTAAAATTAAAAGTTAATTACCTTAAAATATATCAATTGGAGGGAAAAGGTGTTGATTTTGTATCTCCAATTATGAATTAATATAAAGGAAGATTAATTTTGTTTAACTAATTTTTGTTTTGTAATTACTTCATTAAAACTATTAATGATTTCTATAAAATAAATTCCAGAATTTAAATCTTCTACTTCAATTTTTTGTTCCGTAATACCAACAGATACATTGTAAGGTATTGTTTTTACCACTTTCCCAAATATGTCACTAATGATTACTGTGGCAGTGCCATTTTGTTTAGAATCAAAAGCAAATCTAAATGATGAATTTGTTGGATTTGGAAAAATTTTGGATACATTAAGTAATTCATCATTTCCTGTTGCTAAAGGATATATGAAGGTATAACTTTTTGCTTCGTTAAATTCATGAGTACAAATTCTATAATAATTAACAATACCTAAGGTTGAATTTTTATCTTCAAATGTATATTTACTTGGCTCATTTTTAGGATTAACAGATCCGATTTCAGAAAAATTTATACCATCAAGTGAATGTTCTATACTGTAATTTTTTAAATTTGATTCTGTTGCTGTTTCCCAGTATAAATAATTTATTTTATTTAAACGTTCGGCATAAAAGTTTTTTAATCCAACAGGTAAAGTTGAACAACTTCCACCGCCAGTTGCACAGGTTGTTGTAAATCTATAGGCAGTGTTTGATAAATTCCACGTATATGTTAATGCAACATTTACATTATGGGCTGTAGCATTTACTGGTGGAATGTAAATAGTACCATCATAATTATGTAATCCCATTACTGCACCTCCTGCATTCCAGCTTGAACAGGTCATTTTTTGTTTTACATGTATTTCAATTGCATTTGAAGTTTCAAATAGTTTAATTTGACCTGAAAAATTTGTTGCTGGATTTGGTCCACAAGAAAAAAGTGGAATATTTTCGAATGAAAGCACAAAACGTCGATTTGGTGAAGTTCCTAATACAGTATATTGCATAACCCCTCCTAATGCTGGATCAATATCATGCCAAGGGCCTAATACTGCATTTCTAGGTATTGAAGTTCCGTAAATTGGCGCAGGAGCAGTTATTGACCAATTTGTCCAAATTCCAGGTGCCGCAACAGTTCCTGCCTCAATATTTGGATAACATGGAATTGCGTCAAATACAAGTGCCGAGTTAGAAGCAGCATAGCCACCCCAAATTTGGTTTCCGTCATAGCAAAATGGGAAAGTAAAAGGTAGTATTGTATTAAATAATATATCGTCTGTGCTTGGTAATGCTGTTCCTGTAAATACATCAAAGTTGAATGTTGTTGTTGATGCAACATATGCCATATTGCAAGCAATAGCAGTAGGTACTGGTGATGAAATACTTATATTATAAGGATTACATGTTGGAGATGGCCATGAATCAACAATTAAATAGTAAGTTACACCAGCAGTAACATTTGCACAAAAAGATTTTGAACCTGTACTACTTTGACTATTACCAACACATGTGCCACCAGATAATGGACAACCAGCATAAAGCATAAGTCCTGTAAAAGAACCAGTTGAAGTTAATGACATTGATATTTGCCCGCTAATTGTTGGCACAAAGGAATAAACAACATCTTCGCCTCCATAATAACTTCCGCTTCCACAAATGGAAGTAACATTAGCCGATGTAATATCATTTCCTTGTCCGCAAGTAGTTTGGCCTGCCGCAGTATATGGTAATGTAATTAATTGGTTACAGGTACAAACCGCCGCTGCTGCTGCTGTAGCAGATACTATTGATGTTGTGCTTGATGATACACCACATATAACAACACAACGAAAATATTTAACAGAAGCTGCAGGAACTGAACCTGTTGTGGTGAAGCTTGAAGAAGTGCCACCAAAATTTACAAATGGGCCACCAGGTGCGGTTGATGATTGCCATTGATATAAAAGACCACAAGCGGATGATTGACCCGTAACAGATAAAGTTGTGGTTAATGCGCCACAGCTATATGTTGGACTAGCATTTGCTATCCCTGCAATTGGTGAACCAGAACAAATAATTGGATCCCATCTATATATTTGTCCATTGGCTGGCTTTGTCGATAAATTTGTTGTTTCCAAAACTTTGGATGCAATTGGCGCTGCACCAGTTCCGTTTAATGAATAATAATCTCCTAAGGTTGAACCGCCTAATCCAATTGATGCGTTAGGACTAACCAAGTTTGTAGTTGATGTTGCTCCATTTCCGGTATAAACAAATTCTATTCTGTTAGTTGTTTCGTATAATTTTACTTGAAAAGACAAACCCCATGTTGCAGCGGAAAACCCCCATTCCATTTGCTTCCATTCAATTGTTAATATACGAGCTCCTACAACACCTGTAAGTTTATAATTTACATTTCCTGCCGAACCAGTTGCTAAATCATCCCAAAGCGGAGCAATAATTGGCCTGTCGGTAGATGCTGTTAAATTATTTGTTAGATTAGAACCAGTTACGGCCGTGTTAAAAGTAAGCCAACCATTTGATGAGGCTTTAAATTGAGTATAATTAACGCAACCATATTGAAATGTAAAACCAATATTGGTAGTAGCAGATACACCATCATCAATAGCTGAATTAATTATATTTGTTGGCGTTGCATTTAATACAAAAGCTCCACCAACTGAAGTGAAGTTATAGCCTATTTGTGAAAATATACTTTTACTAATAAATGCTAAACAAAAAATAAAGTTAATTTTTTTCATAATTTATTGAGTTAATTTATAAGCTGCTGCATCTGTATTATTAACAAACGAACAATAATTTAGTATGTCTTTTATAGTTCCATCTTTTAATGAAGTAATATTTTGAAAGTCGTATTGCTTTATAAAATCGTTATAAAAAAGTTCTTTGGTTGCATAAATTGTTTTATCTATATAAAATAAAAATACTGAGTGATTTCCACAATAAGCAGTATAATTTACTCCAGGCATAGCCTTTATTGCAGCAGATATTTTTGTGTAATTTATTTCGGTAAATTCTGTTAATCCTAATATTACTTCTGCAGAATCAAAAATAGGAGATGAATATTTAGTTTTCGAAAAATGAGTACCTGACTGCATTTTAAAACTTATAAAACAAATAATTATAAATGGTAGAATTTTATTTTTCATTTTATGGTTGATTAAAAATCTATTAATTACTTTAAATGTTAATTTATTGTTAGCTATCCGAAAATATTTTTTCGCTAAATCTAACGATTAAAGTTTAATTTTTGACGATTAAAGTTTAATTTTTGACGATTAATGCTAAATTTTAACAATATTGTAAAATTAACATTCTATAAATAAATAATCGAAATTGGTATATTTCATTAATATTCAAATATTTAACCGAATTTAAACGTTTAAAAACGTTTATATCCGACTATAACTATTTAATAACCGAATCTTTTTTGAAGTGTGATTTACCTTTGTGTCGTTGAAATATTGAAGCGCTTCAAACATTCAGCAAAACTTAATTAAATAGAAACGTATAATAATTTAAAACAAAAAAAACATGATGAACACATTAAGAAACAGAGTACAATTAATTGGTAATTTAGGAACTGCACCCGAAATAAAAACATTAGAAGGTGGAAAAAAAGTGGCAAAATTAGTTATTGCAACCAATGAAACTCATAAAAATAAAAAAGGCGAAAAGGTAACTGAAACTACCTGGCATAATTTAACTGCTTGGGGAGTACAAGCTGAAATTGCCGAAAAATATTTTGAAAAAGGAATGGAGATTGCAATTGATGGTAAATTACAAAACAACAACTATATAGATAAGGATGGCGTAAAACGCTACGTTGTAAATATTGTTGTAAATGATTTTATTATGCTAAGTAAAAAAAGCTAATTTAAATTTAAAAATAATAAGAAGCCTTTCATTCGGAGAAATCTGAATGAAAGGCTTTTTTAGTTTCAACTATTTTTTTCAAAAATCTCAACTTCTGCCAAAGGACTAAATAAATAAATATTTCCTGAGCTAATTTCTCTGCAACGGAATCTTTTTCGAAGCTTGTCTCCCTTTTCAAATATTCGGGAACCATCGTATAAAAAATGAGTTCCTTGAGGTAAATGTTCTAATAAAATACATGGATTAGTTTCGCTCTGTTGATCATATAATTTTAATGTGCGCATCAAAGTTAAGTCGCTGCAACTAGATGCTGCTGGGTTACTCATGTATTTTCGAAGTGCATATAAAACATCCAATGGTAAATTTTCGGTTGTTAAAAATGGATTCATTAATAATTTAAAAGAAAATTTCCATTCGGCTCCATGTGGAGAAACCGAATTTCGGTATTGATTAAAAGTTTTAAGATGAGCAATTTCATGAATAAGCGTCACAAAAAAAGAATATTCGTTGAGGTTATGATTTATAGTTATAGTATGATTTAGTCCATTATGTGGCGGCATATAATCACCTAGTTTTGTACTTCTTTCTTTTGTAATTCGTAATTTAATGTCGAGTTCAATAATCCAAATTGCAATAATATCAACAGCAAAATGCGGAATATATTTTCTTAATATTTCCGAATTCCTTTGTATTTGTTGCTGCTGAGGATTCATTTATATTTTGCTACCAATTTTAATGCTATGGTTTATATTTTGATTTCGATAATATTTTTTGAGAATCTTTCTCGTTCATTAAATCATTTAACGTCACCTTTTCATTATGTTCCATGTATGATTTTACTATTTGCCGACCTAGCCACATAGCAATACGTGGCGGGCAATCTTTACTAATTGCTCTTGTAAAAGGGCCATCAGTTGTGAACTCTGAAACAATTTTCAAATCATTATCAAATAATTTATTATCCTTTACAAAAAATCCCCAATAGTTTTTTTCATTTTCTTTGCAGGTGTTTAATTGTTTTGTTGTATAACCAAATTTTAATGAATCGTTTGTATTTGGAAGCAAGCCATCACATACATAAAATATTTTTCCGTAAAAAATCATGTGATTAAGTAAATTATTTGCAACAGGATCTGAATTGTCAAACTCGCTAATTATCCATCCTCTAACAATATCTGATAATAAATGTTCTTTATTCATAGTTCTTGTTCTGAATTTAGGAAACTGTAACATATTATAAAATTCATTATTTTCTCCTAAATACATTTCTAAACCAACACCAATTGTTGAATCTACATAAACAACATTGTAATTAAAACCGCTCATAAAAGTCACAAATTGTTGTGGCGTTTTGCGTGACGGAAAAAATGCCTTATATCTTTTTACGGCTTCTGTTAATTCTTCTCCTAAAAGTTCAATGTCATTATCAGAAAATGTAGATTGCACATCCTTAAAAGCATGATTCATTTCTTTATCATTAATAAAACTAAATACACTTTGGTTGTATGACGAGTCGTTTACCCTTCCGCCATTGTTTATAATACTCGAAATATAGCGTCCGTAAAAACTTGAGTATTTTTTTTGCAACGCAATAGATTCGGTTGAAATATTAGTTGGATTTAATTTGAGTAAATCTTTATCGAGTCGCTTAAAAGTAATTGGCTGTAAATCAATATCACTTGTGTCTACTTCAAGTGGATTGTGTTTGCAATTTGTTAAAAAATTAACAAGTAAAAAAAAAGCAAGGAATTTTAAAATATATTTCATTTCAATATTTATATTACATTTACAATGTTAAATTATAAAATTAAAAAACACATGAAAAAGATTTTACTTTTAGTTTCAAGCAGTTTATTGTTAGTTAATTCTTTCAATGCTCAAGATACAAACGCTGATAAAAAATTTAGATTTGGATTAAGAATCGCTCCAACTCCAACTTGGCTTAGAAGTACAGACGCTAAGCTTGTTGAAAAAGGTGCTGCTAAATTTGGCTTTGGTTTTGGTTTGCAAACTGAATTCCGAATTAATTCAACGGCATCTTTTGTTACAGGTATTGGTGGCGATTTTTTAGGTGGTAAACAAACTTACAAAAACGGACAAGGTTATGTTTTAAATAAAGATAATGGATATGTTGATTCTAAACAATCAGATTTTACATTAGGCGCTTCAAGTTTTACAGCAAGTTCAATTACAAATAAGTTTTACGAATTAAAAAGTCGTTCTGTTAAGGCAACATATGTAACCATACCGGTTTTATTAAAATTAATGACAAAAGATATTTCGGGTTTAAAATATTTTGGAATGTTTGGAGGAAATATAGCTATACAAACTAAATTTAGAGCAACTGACGAAGTAGCTTTATTATCATGGAATACTACAACTGGAAAATATGATGCTGCTAGTTCTACTTCTAAAATCGAAGATTTAAGACCAACAGGTGATTTAATACCAGTAAATTTGGCTTTAAATGTTGGAATAGGCGCCGAATATAATTTATCAGGAAGCACATCTTTTTTTGTTAGTATAAATTATATCCGTGGATTTATTAATCAATACCAAGCTACATCAGATATTATGGTTGATAAAATTACTGAAAATTTAAATGCTGGCACTGCACCAACTAAATCAAAACAAAGTGGATTTAGCGATGGTTTACAAATTAACTTAGGTATTTTATTTTAGCCAACAATTTTTTTTATATTTAAAAATCTCATTCATTAATTTGGATGAGATTTTTTTTTATCTTTAAATGCATCTTAGTTAATTAAATAAGTTGTGTTTTTTGAAAACCAAAATAATGAAAAATAAAGAAGTTGTTGAACATATAGTTAATTGGCTAAAAGCGTATTCTGATAATTCGAAAACAGAAGGATTTGTTATTGGTATCTCGGGTGGAATTGATTCGGCTTTAACATCAACCCTTTGTGCATTAACCGGTAAAAAAGTAATTTGTTTAAATATGCCAATAAGGCAAATGAAAAACGAATACGATAGAGGAAATGCTCACATTGATTGGTTGAAACAGAACTTTAAAAATGTTTCAAATGCTGAGGTTAACCTGACTCCCATTTTTGAAGAAATTGAAAATACATTTGATAAAGATGTTCAGGATTTTTTAACAATGGCTAACACAAGAGCTCGTTTACGAATGACAACCTTATTTGCGTATGCTGGGCATTATAAATTATTAGTTGCAGGAACGGGAAATAAAATTGAAGATTTTGGAATTGGTTTTTTTACTAAATATGGTGATGGTGGAGTGGATTTGAGTCCGATTGCTGATTTAATGAAATCGCAAGTTTATGCATTGGCAAAAGAAGTAGGAGTAATAGAGCAATTATTAAATGCTAAACCAACTGATGGTTTATTTGCAGATGGAAGAACTGATGAAGATCAGATTGGTGCAACTTATGATGATTTGGAATGGGCTATGCTTTATATTGAAAATAAGGAAACATATGTATTTAATGAACATCAGCAAAAAGTGATGCAAATATTTAAAAGCAGAAATGTAGCAAATAAACATAAAATGAATCCGATTCCGGTTTGTGAAATACCAAAAGCATTTTTAAATTAATAGTATTATGGAAAAAAGAACATGTTCTGAGTGCGGTGAATCATTTCATGGAAGAGCAGATAAAAAATTCTGTAGTGATATGTGTCGCAATGCTTTTAATAATAAATTAAATAGTGTAAGCAGTGCTTTTGTAAAAAGTATAAATGTTATTCTGCGAAAGAATAGAAAAATAATAGAAGAATTATTACCAGAAGAAACCGCAAAAGTTTCTCAACAAAAATTAATTGATAAAGGTTTTAATTTTAATTATCACACGACGATTACAACAACCAAAACTGGTAAGAGTTATGTTTTTTGTTATGAATATGGTTATTTACCTATTGAAAATAATTATTATTTATTAGTGAAACGTAAAACTGATTTATAAAATAATTCTTTTTTTTGCGTTAAGGATTGAAGTGGAAATCCTTTTTGAGGAACGAAAAAAGATTGCAACGGAAAGCCTGACCCGCAGGGTAACGCCCAAATAAAACAAAAAAAATTACAAAATTCGTTCTAGCTCGTTTAAATAGTCTTGTTGTAAATCTTCGTGTAAAGCTAAAATCAAAGTATTTATTTTTTTGAGTTGTTGCTCATACATATTAATCAATAATTGACTTTTATGATATGGTATTTTTGACGCTTTTAGTTTACTGCAAAAATAAATATGCAAATCGGCTGCAGATGCTTTATCGCCAATGTATTTGCAATACTTTGTAATGATGCGTAATAATTTTCGTAAACTTTTTTTTACGAAATATAAATTTGTTTGAGATTTAAGTTCTTCAAAATGTTCATCAATCTCAGCTTTTATTGCCGATACAAAACTTTGTTTATCATGAGCTTGAAATAATAAATAGTCTAAAAACTCTTTATTGTCTTTTTTGTACTTCGCTAAACTCAGGCATAATTCCACCAATTGCTTTTGTGGCAACTCATGTAATTCTTTTTTTAATTCGCTTATACTCGAAACTTTCATTAATGCAAAGATAATAGAACTTAGGAAAATACATTTACAATTTCTGCATATCTTCTTCGGTATTTTCTTCCGAAAAAGTTTCAATAAACGTTTTCCTACCAATATCTTGAAGTTTATTTAAATCTATTAATTTGACTTTTCTTATTTCGATGTTGGACATTTTGAATGATGGCGTAAATTATGACGGTTTTCAAGTTTGCTCAGTGCGGCTTATGAAACACTTTCTACCGAAATATTACGGATAAAGATACTATGTTTGTTGCCATTTGCAAAGCGAAAATAATTGTCCTTCGCGGAGCGACCGCTTTTGCAAATGCCCAAGCCGAATAACCGCATTTTTGGTAGGTGTTGTTACCGGACTGGCCGTTTATTTGTATATTTGTTTAATGAAGTACAAGTCGCCAGATAATCAAGGAGATATTCTGCCAAATTTACTAAGTCTAACGACTGAGAAAGAAATTAATGAGTCAGAGTTCGAGGGATTTTTGAAAGCAGAAATTTATTTTACTGAAAAATTGTCCTCAAGAACTAAATTTGATGCTAAGTATATTTTAGGTCTACATAAAATGTCGTTAATCCATCTGTATAGTTTTGCAGGAAAGTACAGGGATGTAAATATGTCTAAAGGAGGTTTTCCTTTTGCGGCTGCGAAGTTTTTACCAGAAACTATGACTGAATTCGAGAAGGAGATATTGTCGAAACTAAAAAATAAATACGAAAGGCAGGAAGATTTAATTAAGGATGTCGCAATAGTGCACGGGGAGTTACTTTTTATTCATCCATTTCGAGAAGGTAACGGTCGAACCGCACGCTTACTTGCTAATTTAATGGTTCGTAAAGCAGGTCTTGAATCTTTAAAATTTGAAAATGTGGGTAAGAAGGAATTCGAAGATTACGTAAAGGCAGTTCAAAATTGTGCAAATAAAGATTATTCAAAAATGATAGATTTTATCAAATCTATTTTCCCAAGTTAAGTTCAACTTTTTTGAGAGTCTGCTCGGCAACACTTAATGGAATGTCGATGCCTTCAATTTTAAACGAAGCCATAAGAGACTTTAAGATTTGTTCTCTAAGAGAATGTCCATTTTTAGATTTCTTTGAGTTCGATTTCATAATTGTAAATTTAAAGAATTGTCGGCATATATACAAGCTTTTTCGTAGACAGTTATTTGGTTCTTTAGGTTTGCCGGTAACGTTTTCAAGTTTGCTCAGTGCGGCTTATGAAACACTTTCTACCGAAATATTACTGACAAAGATACTATGTTTGTTGCCATTTGCAAAGCAAAATAAAAAATATCCCCGAAGGGACAAATTTTACAAAAACTTATACTAATTTCCGCATTTTTGTTAGGTGCTGTTAGCTGCTGCCTTTCTTTCCGTCATTTTTTATTGCTTAATAAATATCCACTATTTAATCTAAATAAAGCCTTTCAATATTATACAAAGAAGGATTGAATCCTTTTTTACTACT
>Ga0114977_10001960_pt1 | contig 13399 bp, 9 predicted proteins | sample S_130805_MF_Meta_FD_87026 | JGI IMG/M metagenome (GOLD analysis project Ga0114977, IMG submission 87026) | Freshwater microbial communities from Lake Simoncouche, Canada to study carbon cycling - S_130805_MF_MetaG | ecosystem: Environmental > Aquatic > Freshwater > Lake | place: Lake...
ATAACCCCGATTTCATTGGTGATTCGTAACTTTTACTGCTACGAACGTATGTTCTAAAGATACAGGAAGGGTGTTGAAAAGTCAACGCGGAAATAGAAATAAATCAGAATATTTCACGGCTCTTCATACGTTCAATTTCAGACATCGTAAAGCATTGAGAACAAGTGACATACTCGGTGTATGGGGATACTCGTACCAACAGATTTTGATCTTCGAACAATTGAAAACGGTGATGAGCGAGAAGTCGTACGTCGTCTTGTCGATGGTCTGAATGACGGTTGGTTGATTTTCCCAAACGTCACTTTTCGCACTCATCGAGCGCATGAAATTGATGTTGTGCTTCTTCATGAAGAACTAGGAGTTGTACATCTTGAAGTCAAGGGTCATCGCGTGTACGTGCAGGGCGGAGAATGGTATGGCGTACAAGGCAAGATGAAGCCCCAACCCTTCAGCCAAGCTGAGACGAATGCTTATGCGCTCCGCGACGAACTCAAGAAGCGTTGGCCCGGAGTCTTTGATCACTTTCCGGTTCGGTTCGGCGTCGCATTTCCGAATACAACAGAATTGCACGGTCATTTGCCGCCAGCTGTGAAGCGTTCGCAACTCTTTCTTGCCCCCGACCTTGAAGATATACAGCACGCGATTGAGATGTTTGTCGCTGAGTCGCGACCGGGCGCACGTTTCACGGTTGAGCAGATGAACGGAATCATTGAGTACCTCAAGCCTGATGCTGAATTTACATGGGATCCAGAAGCTCGTATTCGTATGCATCATCAACGCATGGAAGCGCTGTGTGCATCACAGGTGCGTGCGCTTGAACGACTGGACGCAAATCGTCGAGTAGTTGTCACCGGAGGAGCTGGCTCAGGAAAGACTCGCTTGGCTTTGGGTTGGGCGCGTCGAGCGTTAATCGGGCGAGATGAGCGTGTACTCGTGACGTGTTTCAATGAACCGCTTGCCGACCAAATCAAATTTCATCTTGATGGATACGAAAACGTTGTGGTCGGAGCCTTCTTATCAATCGCGCGCACCTTTGAAGGAATGCCGCATCTTGAAGAGCCGTCAGACATGACATCGGAAGAGGCTTCTACTTTTTGGAATGAAACCGTGATCGGTCACTTGCATCTCAACTGGCCAAAGATCACTGAAAAGTTTGACACGATCATCATTGATGAGGCGCAAGACTTCAGTCCTGCTTGGATCGCACAACTTGAATCTCTGCTCGACAACGATGGTCCACGTCGCCTGATGATGGTGGCTGACTCGGGTCAAGAAATCTTCAGTCGTGGTTTCCGCGTGCCCAAGACCGAAGATGGTTGGACCCTGTGCGAACTGGTCAACAACTGTCGTAACTCCCATCAGATCGCCCGCTTGTTGCGCACTTTGTTAGGTGGAGCCCCCTCGCCAGAAATTGGTCCCGAGACGATCGGAATGAGTTTTGACGAAGTGACGACAGAGGGTGTCGTGAGTGCTGTGAAATCAATCCTTGACCGTCAGCCTGATGACGGAAGTGGATTGCTCGCACCGCTCGGAAGCACTGCAGTGATTGTTCCTTCAGTCAAACTCCGCGACACATTACGTCATGAGTTGGGTCTGGGTTCGTGGGATGAACGGGATTCAAAGATCGTTTGCGAAACAGAACGCCGCTTAAAGGGAACCGAGTTCGACACGGTGATTCTTGTTGATCCCGAATTCCGTATGGACGATCGAGCGTTGTATATCGGAATCAGCCGTGCGATCAATCAACTATTCGTCGTTGGCTCACGAGAACTTGGTGAGAGATTACGTTTTGTGAACCCGCGTTGATCATCTACATGCCTTGCAAGCAGCGCATGACTTCGTCATCAACTAATGACGTGGGCGAAATCACTGTTCCGTTTCGATAAGCGAACTTTCCGTTTTCATCGTTAGTTACCACCGGGCGAATACGTGGGCCACCACCGTATGTGAGTACCGGTAGTCGCTTCCAGGTGCGCCACTTAACTGCCAGATGAAAACGACCAAGAACAGCAATCTCGGGGTCGCCCGTATCGGCAATGAGTTTGCGGGCCGACAAAACAAGTGTGGCTCCTTGTTTTGCTGCGTCAATCCATGGCTGGCAACCGGTATCGAGACCTTCTGGTTGCGTGTCTGCAACAGACTGCCACCATTCGTCGCTTGGTCGCGCGCCCGGCCAGTGGGGATCGTCAGGAAACGCGGTAGCTGCAGCGATTTCGGCCCAACCTTGTGCGGCGACATATGTTTGCCAAGCCAACCATGTGTTGTCGCCTCGTGCCCAAGCCAACCCACTCGCGATTGTTGGACGTGAGGCCAAGGAAAACTCCATCGGGTTGAGTAACAATCCCAAGATCTCGTGTCGCAACGTAGCTTCGCGCGAAGCGTACGGCCCAAGGTGAAGCGCCTCGCTCATGATCGCATCGTTCACTGGCGTGTTGTCCCACAAAAGCGGCTTGCGATTAACGCATGCTGCGGTTCGCAGTTGAGCATCAAGAGCAGTGATCGAATCATTCACGACGTGCACGCCCGTCCACATCACCAAGACATCATCGTGTAGTCCGTCAAAGAGTTTTTCTAGATATGGCGAACTTGTAGTTCCGGCGTAGTGCGTCGGGACTAACCAAACCTGTGTATCGAGTTGCTTGATGAGTTCGTTCGCGAGTTCACGATGTTTTGTGGCTGCGTCGAGTACGGGTAAGTCATCAAAACTCAACACAACTCCGTGACAGCCGTTCTCGATGACAGGTCGCAATTTGTTGACGAGTTGCACGCTTGTTGCGTCAGATCCTGGAGTCAGACCGATCAGTACTTGCACAGACTCTCGTCGGATGGCGAGTTCAGCAAATTGAGCAAGCTCTTCGCTGGTAAACGGTTCGGCCCATAACTCGCGGTGGCGAGGTTCAAGCTTGGCAGCCCACACATAGGTATTGCCGCCATGTTCGGCAAGAAAGTCAATGAAGTCAAGTCGAGTCTCATGAGTCCACGGTGGACCGTAGAAGCCTTCAATAATTCCCGAAATCATCGATGTGTCGTTCATAGATACGTCTTTCGTCTGAGTAATCGTGTCACAAGTTTCGTTGACCAAATCTGTTCAACGGCAAAGAGCGGGGCATAGGCGACAAAAGAGAGCGGGTACGGGAACGAGATCGCCATGGTGAGCACGACCCCAACATGAAATGCCCACGCCGACAGAGCAAACAACCATCGCAATCGTTGCTGATTTGCGAGTGCCACGAATGCGCCGATTTCAACAATTGATGTGGCGATTGCGGCGGGTGGGAATAGCCATCCAAAACGAACAAGCCAGCCACCAAATGGGGAATGCGGGCTACCAAGAAGTTCTTTACGCAGATTGTCGTATGCAACCTGATTACGTAGTACGTCACCAGTCAGCCAATCCCAACCACCGTGTTGCACTTTGGAAATTCCTGCCAATACGTACGTGATCACTGTCAGCAGAATCATGATTTGGATCGGCCAACCGTAAACCGCTGATTGGCGTTCGGCGTCGTTCTCCTGAGTTCTACGACCGAGAGACAACGCATCACCCGATTGAGTAAACCCGAGAACAAGTAAGTGCAGAGCAATGAGGTGCTCGGTATGAATGACATGGCCGAACGAAAGGCGATACGTCGCAACGAATAAGAAGAGAATTGAAAACGTGGGACCGATGAATCGGAATTGCCAGCCCAAAGTAAAGGCAATGCCCAAAACGATGGTGAGAAGAAAGGCGAGATGAAAGATCGTGGCCGATAATGGGCTGTCTAAGAACCAAAGAACACCAACACCTTCAACTTGGCGGGCTGGCAGATCGGCAGTTGTCCAAAACGACTCCGCACGTGCAACGAGAAATATCGTGGCGTACAGACCGCACAAGATTCGAAGTGTCGCGAGACGTGAAGATGGCGCTGCTTTGAAAAGCCACTGATCAAGTTGTGTGATCACGAGTTGTCCTGGCACGTTGCGTGAACGGTTCGTGAGATCGGCGACTTATCATCGGCATACCAATTCACAGCGTCAAAAACTTCGGTGACGACTTCAATTTGGCCAGCGGTGTCTGCGTCAAAACGGCCGCTGATCTCCTCACACAATTGAGCCGTCGATCCGTTGGCAATAGAAAGAGACACTGACTGTGCGGCCAAAATCACCTCATCGGTCCCAGCGATGATTTCGGGATTCAATCGGTAGATATTTCCAGACTCCGTAACAAAAACTGCCGTATCAACTGATTCGGTGGTCGTTCGACGACTTGAAAACATTGGGTAGGGCGAGAGGGGGAAGCTGTCGTGCTGGTTGATCATTGGCACTAGGCCAACCGATATCGCACTGACCGCCAAAAAGATGTACGGCTTCGCGCGATGATTCACATTGCAAACGGTAGTCGGATCCGTCGGTTACTTAAGACCTCGTGGCTGCCACCTAACCTAGGGAAGTGATCCTTCGCCACCGTCGAGCACTTTTGATTTGGTTGTTAGGTCTACTCGTTCTCGGTGGGACGGCTCGAGCGATCGCTCTTCCGCAGGTGTGTGGTTCTATTACTCAGAACGCGCGTGAAACTGCCGTTTCGCAAGCGATTTCCTGGCTGTCGGTGAACCAGAACTCAGACGGAACATTCTTGTATCGCTACGACGCTGAACAAGACGCCGTTCTTGGCGGATACAACTGGGTCCGTCACGCCGGAACAATTTTGGCACTCGAACAAGCGCGAGGTCAGGGTTTTGATGCCGCGATGACATCAAGCGAAGCAGCGATTGAAGTTGCATTTAAACACGTGAATCGAATGAGTACAGAAGATGCTGAAGTAGCAGGCTTGATTGACGGTGTAGGTATCAGCACCGGAGGAACCGCGCTCTTTGCGTTAGCGCTTATGGAGCGCCGAGATGCCACCGGCTCAGTGGAGTTTGATGGAGATATCCACGCAATGTTGCGTTTCTTAGAAAGTTCGTTGAAGGTTCGTGATGACGGATCAATGATTGTGCGAGCAGACGCACAGCTTGATGGTCAGTTCGCGACTGACGCGGTCGGACTCTTCGCAACAAGCCAGACACTCTTTGCTTTGGCTCGAGCTGAGCGGTTATTCCCTGGCGAACTGTGGGGAGATCACGCACATCAGATTCTGAAGTATCTCACGACGTTCAAAGCTGACGAAGAGGGATTCGTGCCCGACATGTCAGATCATTGGGCTGCTTATGCGATGGCTGAAATGACGCGATGGACGACTCCCATTGTCTATACGGACGTCGAACTTGGCTGGGCTCGCAAGCAGATGGGTATGGCCTCAATCATGGTTCGTTATGAAAGCCAGATTTCGGGCTCTGGTGTTAATCAATTGTTGCGTGGACATACAGCGATTGGTGCAGCTGCTGGCACACACGGTGAAGCCTTAGCTGGATGGACGAGACTTGCACTGGCAAACGATGAGTTTGCGGGCAGTGTCAGCGCTCTCAATGAACGGTTGAGTTGCAATAACTCACTGTTGATCAAACGGCAGGTTTCACAAAATGAGTCTCAGACATACCTGCATCCGTCACGAGTCGTCGGAGCATGGTTGAGCGGTGGTGTCACACAAGTTGATGATCAACAGCACGCCATGTCGGCTCTCTTGCAGGCCAACACCGTGAATGATCGCATCGCACAATCTGGCGGAGAACTACCGCGACGAGAATCGGTTCCGTCATCTTTGCTAGCCGCTCTTCTGACAATTTTGTTAATCAATCCACCGCGTTTGGTTCGCACGCTTCGTCATTTACATGTATCACAATCGGTTCACGGACTCATTCGGCGGGGTAGTCAGCCTACGTTAGGTTATCTGTATCGATGTGCCGTTCTCTTTGCCATTGTGATTTTGAATGGCTCACGGGTATTGCGTTGGCTAGATACCAATGTCCCGACTGCACTCATTGCTGCGGGAGTCGTTGGCGTTCTGGCGTCGCTATCTACTCTTGCGTATAAATCAACTGCACCGTCACTATTTTTTGTGGTGGCCCGACCCGAGCTATTGATCTTCGGATTTGTGGTATCGGCCGGTGGACGTTGGTGGTCGGTTGTTGGTGGCCTGGTTATCGCGATTGTGTGGACACGCTATTTGTTGAAGCGCGTGAGCGATACATCGTTAATTTGGGCGGCGCGAACATGCGCGGCAATCAGCCTTGCGCTGTGCATCATGCTGATTGTTAGTGGAGTATTCGCGATCTAGAGCGATATCTAGACGACCAGGTTGACCATACGACCAGGAACCACGATGATCTTCTTAGGTACTTCACCGTCTAACGCAGCAATCACTTTTTCGTCGGCGAGTGCCAATGCCTGAATTGTTGCTTGATCAGCTTCGCTAGGAACAGTGAGGCGAGCCCGAACTTTTCCATTGATCTGCACGGGGTACTCAATGCTCTCTTCGACAAGCAGCGACTGATCGGCGATAGGGAACGGCACAAAGGTCACGGTCTCATCGTGTCCGAGTCGATTCCATAACTCTTCAGCGATATGTGGGCATAGTGGCGACAACATTTGCACCATCGGAACCACGACTTCTCGTGGTGATCCACCGACTGCCGCGGCTTCTTGTGTCAGTGCGTTATTCAATTGAATCAACTTGGCAATGGCAGTATTGAAACGAAGGGCGTCCATGTCGGCACGGATTCCGTCGATCATGCGGTGCATCAACTTGCGGAGTTCTTCACTTGCCGGAGTGTCAATGACAAGCGAACGACCGCTGTCTTCGTCGACCAAGTTGCGCCAGACGCGTTGCAAGAAACGTTGCATACCGATGACGTCGCGCGTATTCCAGGGACGGCTTGCTTCAAGGGGGCCAGAACTCATTTCATAGAGGCGGAAAGTGTCTGCGCCGTACTCGTCGTACATTTCGTCGGGTGTGACGATGTTCTTCAGGCTCTTGCCCATCTTGCCGTACTCGCGTGAAACCTTTTCGCCCTCGTACCAATACGCGCCATCGCGCTCTTCAACATCGCTGGCTGGCACTGGCTGACCACGAGGGTCACGGAATGCGAAGGCCTGCACATAGCCCTGATTGAACAAGCGATAGAAGGGCTCTGAACTAGACACATGTCCCAGGTCGAACAAGATCTTGTGCCAGAAGCGGGCGTACAAGAGGTGCAGAACGGCGTGCTCTACTCCACCTACATACAGATCGACGCCGCCGGTGTGTCCGGTCTTGCCGTCGCCGCCATCTGCAGGTCCCATCCAGTACTTCTCAACTTCAGGGTCAACGAAGTACTCGGTGTTGGTGGGGTCGAGATAACGAAGTTCATACCAGCATGAACCGGCCCACTGGGGCATCACGTTGATTTCGCGACGGTATTTCTTTGGGCCGTCGCCGAGGTCTAAGACAACTTCGCGCCACTCGGTACTACGAGCAAGAGGGGGAATGGGGTCGGTGACATCGTCATTGGGGTCAAGTGCTTGCGGTTTGAAATCTTCAAGCTCGGGCAGCAGAACGGGAAGCATTGAGTCAGGTAGCGAAACGGGTTGATCGTCCTCGTCGTACACGATGGGGAATGGTTCGCCCCAGTAACGCTGACGACTAAAGAGCCAGTCGCGCAATTTGAAATTGATATTGGCGTTGCCGCGATCATTGGCTTCGAGCCAACTATTCATGGCTGACTTGCCTTCATCAACAGACGTTAAGCCGTCAAGATTGAGATCACCTTGTGATGAATTGATATAGACACCATCGCCAACGAATGCTTCTGGCCAAGTTGACGTGTCAACAGTTGCGCCTTGTTGAACATCGAGTTCGCGCGAGGTAAACCACTCGACGGGCGGTTGCTGAATGGCGGGAATCGGCAATTTGAAACGGCGTGCAAAATCGAAGTCACGTTGATCGCCACAAGGCACAGCCATGATTGCACCGGTGCCGTAACCCATCAACACATAATCGGCAACCCATACTGGAACAGGTGCGCCATTCACAGGGTTGGTCGCGTAAGTACCAGTGAAAACACCAGTCTTTTCTTTGGTGTCGTCGGTGCGATCGAATTGATTCTTTGAAGCGGCAACAACGCGGTAGTCCTGAATTGCTTGACGATTCTCGTCGGTTGTTAATGCATCAACGAGTGGGTGCTCGGGTGAGATCACCATGAACGTTGCGCCAAACAAAGTGTCTGGGCGTGTCGTGAATACCGTGAGGTCACCTGCTGGCGTCGCAAAATGCACGCGGGCACCTTCGCTACGGCCAATCCAGTTGCGTTGCATCAATTTGATGGGCTCTGGCCAATCAAGTCGTTCGAGATCGTCAAGTAAACGGTCGGCGTACGTCGTGATGCGCATGGTCCACTGGCGCATGCTCTTTTTGAAAACCGGGTAGTTGCCAATATCGCTACGTCCATCGGCCGTGACTTCTTCGTTGGCAAGAATTGTTCCGAGACCTGGACACCAATTCACTGGTGCTTCAGAGAGGTAGGCAAGTCGGCGTGCATCAATCGCTGAACGGCGTTCGGCTTTGTTCAGTTCGTTCCATGAACGACCATCGGGAGTGGCAATTGAACCATCGGCGTAACCCTGTTCAAGTTCATCAATAGGACGAGCACGCTTGAGATCTTCGTCGTACCAACTATTGAATACCTTCAGAAAAATCCACTGAGTCCAACGGTAGAAATTTTCATCGGTTGTGCTGACACTGCGACGAGCATCATGGCCAAGTCCGAGACGACGTAATTGGCGGCGCATATTGGCGACGTTGGCTTCGGTGTTGACCCGTGGGTGTACGCCAGTTGCGATGGCATGTTGTTCAGCGGGCAAGCCGAAACTGTCGTATCCCAACGCATGCAAAACGTTGTAGCCGGTCATGCGCTTGTATCGCGCGTAGACATCGGTAGCGATATATCCGAGTGGGTGACCGACGTGTAAGCCGGCACCACTTGGGTACGGGAACATGTCGAGAACAAAAAGTTTTGGGCGACCAGCAACCTTGGAGAGATCAGCTAAAGGTCCGGCTGGGTTTGGGGCTTCGTACGTACCGTCAGATTCCCATTGGTCTTGCCAGCGTTGTTCGATGTCCGATGCGAGCGACGCGTTGTAGCGCAAACGGGGTGTCTCGCCACTGTGAGTCGAATCGGACGAAGTGTGATCGGGTGTGCTCGCAGACATAACACCTCAAGGATATGGGCATTAGCCCTGCTGGGGACTCTTTTGGGCGGGTTACAGGCGTCCAGATGTCCTAGAACACCTCGCAAGGGGTCTCGGGCGAGTAATTTTTCCCCGTCGCCATGAATAACTCGCCTGATCATCTCACTCCCAGTTCTCGTTTTGACGAAGAGCACGCTCTCAGTCGGGCTCGTCGAGACGCAGTCACTCGAGAGTTGCCGACTGGTTCGGTCATTGATCGTCTCGAGAAGTCTGCTGATGCTCCAACGGGCGTGAGGTTTGTTGGACAAAGCATTGCTCCAGCTGAGGGGCCAGCATTTATCTCATGGCGTGAAATTCATGACGATGCGCGTGCTGTTGGCGCAGCGTTGCAGGCAATGGGCATTGTTCCAGGCGATCACGTTGCGATTCTGGGTCCGACGAGTCGTGAGTTGATGACGATTATTCGCGGCTGCTGGCTTGCGGGTGTTGCAAGCATGGTGTTGCCGCTACCGATGCGCATGGCCTCACTCGATGCATTTATCGAAAGCACGCGGTCACGTATTCGTCATGGTGAGGCAAAGCTTGTTTTGATCGATGATCAGCTCGCAGCGTTTTATCAAACGATCCCTGGCGATCCGCCAACTTTGCCAATGGCATCGGTGATGCCTGGCCCCGGAAAACCTTCTGGTGAACGTTTGGAATTGCCAGCGAATGACCCCGAACGTTTGGTGATTTTGCAATACACGAGTGGTTCAACATCTGAGCCTAAAGGCGTCATGATTCCCGACCGTGTGTTGACAGCCAATGTTGATGCCAGTTGTGCTGCCGCCGAACTTGACACCAACGAAGTGATGGTGTCGTGGCTTCCGCTGTATCACGACATGGGACTTGTTGGCTTCTTATCGATACCAATGTTGAATGGTGTGCAATTAGTTCAAGCGGCACCTCAAGATTTCATGGCGCATCCTGGACATTGGATGCAGTGGATCAGCGATTGGAAAGGGACTGCGACTGCTGGACCAAACTTTTCGTGGGTGCTTGCGACGCGAGCATTAAAGCGAGCAACCGATCTTGATTTGTCGTCGTTGACTTTGGCTTTGTCTGGTGCTGAGCCAGTTGATCCGCAAGCAGTCGATGCGTTTGTGAAGGCTGCCGAGCCGTTTGGCTTGTCGGCTGGAAGTATTTTCCCAGCGTTTGGAATGGCCGAAGTTGCAATCGGTGGGGCATTCCCACCGCGCTATCGCGGTTTGAAGTGTGACACAGTTGATCGCATTGTGATGGAGCGCGATCGAATCGCTCGCCCCGTCAGTGCCACCGAAGATGATGAAGTCACCGTGCGACGTCTTCCGCTACTTGGGAAAGCGGTGCCTGGACTCGAAATGAAAGTCGTTGATCCAACGACTCGCGAAGTTCTGCCCGAGCGACATGTCGGTGAGTTATTGCTACGGGGTACGAGCGTGACTCCTGGTTATTACAAGCGACCTGATGCAACCCGTGAAATGTTTTATGAGGGCTGGCTATGTACCGGTGACTTGGCGTACTTGCTCGATGGTGAGTTAGTCATTTGCGGTCGTATCAAAGATGTGATCATCGTCGGTGGTCGCAATGTATTTCCTGAAGATATTGAGCGAGCCGTTGGTGAAATCGAAGGCGTACGCGCCGGCAATGTGATCGCCTTTGGTGTTGACGGATACAAGGGTAAAGAAACAGTAATTGTCGTTGCTGAAATCAAAGCTGACAATCTTGATTCTGTTCGAGAGGCAATTCACCATTCGGCGCTTGAAGTTTCTGGATTGCCACCGCGAGACATCATGTTGGTGAAACCTGGAACATTGCCGAAAACAAGCAGTGGCAAATTGCAACGTGCTAAGTGTCGTGAGTTGTATTTGGCTGGCGAACTTGAATTAGTCGTTTAAGGATTCTGGTTTAAGGATTCAGGCTGCGTAATGCGACTGCGGTTGTAAAAACTTGCGGCGAGACAGGTTCTTGACCACAGGTGAGCGCAACAAATCGGTTGGAGTTTTGCGATGCCGAAGTGGACTGGCTGAGTGCAGTTAGGTCAAGAGTATTGACACAACTTGCTTCGGCGGGATGCGTATCAAGTGCTTGTGACGTGAGGCAATAAGAAAACATCGTGGCTGCAGCGGCAACGACGGCAATCAAACTGTTGACCCTGATTCGAGATGTTTGCATGCAGTTCACACTCTGAACTGGTGCCTCTAGTTTGGGTTAATCACCCTTCTTGAAGGTTTCTAAACAATTGGCTATTCAGGCAGATGGCGAACGTTTACGCCGATTGCAAGGCCGACATGACCTTGCTCCAGCGCTCGGGATCGCTGCTGTATGGGGCATAGAACGAAATCCGCTGAATGACATCGCCGTAACGATGGTTGAGCTCGGGTGCGATCTGTTCGGGGAGTCCGACGACGGCAAAGGTGTTGAGGATCTCATCGGTAATGAGCGTGCCCATCTTGTCCCACTCACCTTGCTTTGAAAGTGCATTCAGCTGATCTTGAACCTCGCCCCAACCGTGCATTTCAAGTACTGGACGGTATGCAGGGGTTGATCCGTAGAAAGCGATTTGCTTGCGCGTGCCAATTGCAGCTCGTTCAAGTTCGGCTTCGTTGTTGCCGGTCACAACAAAACTTGGCCCGACAATTTCAAAACCTTCCATGGTCTTGCCAGCTTTGGCACGGCCACGCTCTAAAGCAGGAATGGTGACTTCGCGGAGATACTTCTCGGTAGTGAATCCGTGGCAAATGAACCCATCACACACTTCGCCTGCAACTTCGGTCATTAATTCGCCGACGCCAGCTAAAAATATCTTGGGCTTTCCAAATGCCGAGATATCACTCGCTGGAGGACTGAACATCGGAGTCATCAATGTGTGGGTGTAGAACTCTCCACGAAATTCGAGTTTGTTGCCAGTGAGCCAAGTGTCCCAGATGGCATGAATGGCCAGAACCATTTCGCGCATTCGGGCTGCGGGCTTGCTCCAGGGCATGCTGAAGCGCTTGGTGATGTGCGGTTGAATCTGGCTACCTAAACCGAGTATGAAGCGACCCTGTGAGTATGCCTGAAGGTCCCAGGCCGTGTTGGCGAGGGTCATGGGGCTGCGAGCAAAGGCAACCGCAATTGACGTGCCGATTTCCAGCTTGGTGGTGTGTTCGGCGGCGAGCAACAACGGCAAGAATGGATCATGATTAGTTTCGGCAGTCCAAGCGCCGGAATAACCAGCAATCTCGGCCTCTTTGGCGGTCTTGATTGCGTCATGCAAATTGGCGCTGATGCCTCCGTCTACCTTCATGATGTTCCTCCGAGTCGAAATCAGTGCCGCTCACACGATCGGCTGACTTCAAACTAGTCGGAGACGTACTCGCCGAACTAGGGGAGATCAGGGTTGGCGTTACGCAGTAACGCCTCAAGTTCGGCCGTCATTTCTTCAGGCGACGGGATATCTTGCTCGGTCATCAGCGGCTTTTTGGGATCGGAATTGGTGTTTTGCACCAAAGCGTCATAGGCCGCTTCAAGTTTCTCGACCATTTCGGCGTGCTCACTATTGCGCGAAACCATGCGGTCGAGGCGCTCGCGTTGAATCACCGATTCTTGTTCGAGGGCCGTTCCGTCAAAATGCAGATCGGCGACCGGTACGAGACCGCGCAAAATAGCAAGTGAAGCTGCGGGGTACGTCATGCCAGGAATGTATTGCGGCACTTGGGCCCAGACACTGATTGATGGAATGCCGCTGTCATGAAGAACCTGTTCAAGCACCGCAGTCATTCCGGCAGGAACATCAACGGTGCTGCGTAAGAAGGCGATCTTGTTCAGCAGTTCAGTGGTGGGCGTCGTGCATGACAAGTTGCTTGCCCGTGTATGCGGAGTGGGGAAGGGGTAGGCACCGAGCCCAACCATCATTGACACGTTCATACGTATGCACAATTCACGAACCGCAGCCGAAAAACGATTCCATGCTGAATCGGGTTCATGGCCACGAAGTATCAATACATCTCGACCATTGTTGTCTTTGCCAGCGTACATATCGATTGATGGCCAATCGATTCCGTTATTGCGTCCTTCACGTATTTCCATCGTTGGACGTCGGGCACGGTAGTCAATGAAAACATCGGGATCAAATGTTGCAACAGGCAATGGATCAATCTGACTTTCAATTGCGGACATTGCATCGTTGGCAGCACCTGCTGCGTCGATCCAGCCTTGCAACATCACGATCAAGATGGGCGAATTAAGCGAAGGAAGTTCGCCGTGCAATTCAACATCACGAATTTCGCCGTTCATGTCACCGGGTATGTTGCTCGTC
>Ga0114977_10001965_pt1 | contig 13385 bp, 11 predicted proteins | sample S_130805_MF_Meta_FD_87026 | JGI IMG/M metagenome (GOLD analysis project Ga0114977, IMG submission 87026) | Freshwater microbial communities from Lake Simoncouche, Canada to study carbon cycling - S_130805_MF_MetaG | ecosystem: Environmental > Aquatic > Freshwater > Lake | place: Lake...
GGCAGCCCAACCCAGCACCGGCATTCAAAGCCTGACCGATTTGATTGCCCGCGCCAAAGCCCAGCCTGAAAAACTCACCATCGCCACCGAAGGCCCCAAAACTTTCTCCGGGATGCTGGCCGACACCGTGGCCGCGATGGCAGGCATCCGCTTGACCCATGTGCCCTACAACAAAGCGCCCGAGGCGATCCAAGATGTGTTGGGCGGTCGAATCGACCTGATCTGCCTGCCCGACGCCGCCTTGAGCGCTTACATCGCCAACAACCAAATCAAACCCTTGGCGGTGAGCACCGCCCAGCGCGTGCCCAACTTGCCCCAGGTGCCCAGCCTGTCTGACACCTTCCCCGGTTTTGAATATGCGGGCTGGAACGGTTTGTTTGCCCCGGCCAATACCCCCGCCGAGGTGGTCACCCGCGTCAACCGCGACATCCAAGCCTTGCTGCGCCAGCCAGAGGTGGTGCAGCGCTTGGCCAGCTTGGGCTCCATTGCCGACAGCGGCATGGGCACAGCGGCGTTTGCCGCCTTCATGAAGGCCGAGCGCGAGCGCTGGGCGGGCATCGTCAAGGCGATTGGCATCAAGGCCGAGTGAGCCGCCGTTCATCCAACCAAAGGAGTTTTTCATGGCATCCAGACCCAAACGCAAAGTCATCATCACCTGCGCGGTGACCGGCTCGATCCACACGCCGACCATGTCGCCGCACCTGCCGATCACGCCCAAAGAGATCGCCGATGCGGCCATCGGGGCGGCCGAAGCGGGCGCCTCCATCGTGCATTTACACGCGCGCGACCCGATCACCGGGCAACCGACCCAAGACACCAAATACTTTCATGAATTTGCCCCCGTGATCAAGGCCCACTCAAACGTGGTGCTCAACTTCACCACCGGCGGCGCCTCGACCATGAGCATTGAGGAGCGCTTGCAACCGGCTTTGCAACTCAAGCCTGAAATCGCCTCGCTGAACATGGGCTCGATGAACTTTGGCCTGCACCCCATGGTGGGTCGCTACAAAAATTGGAAGCACGACTGGGAGGTTCCTTATTTGGCCGAATCCGATGGCCGCATCTTTCGCAACACCTTCAAGGACATCCAATACATCCTTGAGTCGTGCAGCGCCAACCAAACCCGCTTTGAAATTGAGTGCTATGACATTGGCCACCTGTACACGGCGGCGCACTTTTTGGAGCGCATGATTGTCAAACCCCCGTTGTTCATCCAATCGGTGTTTGGCATTTTGGGCGGCATTGGCGCCCACCCAGAGCACGTGATGCAAATGAAGCAAACCGCCGACCGCTTGTTTGGCAACGACTATGTGTGGTCGGTGCTGGGCGCAGGCCGCCACCAAATGCCCACCGCCACCATGTCGGCCATTTTGGGTGGCAATGTGCGCGTCGGCCTGGAAGACTCACTGTGGGATGCACCCGGCACCCTGGCACAAACCAACGCCACCCAAGTCAAGCGCATTCGCTCCATTTTGGAGGGCTTGTCACTGGAAGTGGCCACCCCCGACGAAGCGCGCGAGATTTTGCAACTCAAAGGCGGCAACAACGTCGGGTTTTGAGCTTATTGAGCGACCCAACCGCCATCGACGTTCCAGGCCACGCCGCGAACGTTGTTGGCCTGGGGTGAGCACAAAAAGACCGCCAAACCACCCAACTCCTCAGGTGTGGTGAACTGCAACGAGGGTTGCTTTTCGGCCAACAAATCGGTTTTGGCTTTTTCTATGCTGATGCCCTCTTTGTGGGCGCGGTCGTCAATTTGCTTTTGCACCAAGGGGGTGAGCACCCATCCCGGGCAAATCGCGTTCACGGTCACGCCAGTGGTGGCGGTTTCCAAAGCGATCGACTTGGTAAAACCCACCAGGCCATGCTTGGCAGTGACATAGGCCGACTTTTGCGGCGATGCCACCAAGCCATGGGCAGAAGCGATGTTGAGGATGCGCCCCCAGTTGCGCTGGCGCATGGTGGGCACGGCCAAGCGGGTGGTGTGGAACGCACTGGACAAATTGATGGCAATGATGGCGTCCCATTTGTCCACCGGGAAATCTTCAACCAAGGCGACGTGCTGAATGCCGGCGTTGTTGACCAAAATGTCCACGCCCCCTTGGGTTTGGGCAAAGGCCATCATCGCTTCAATCTCGCTGGGCTTGGTCATGTCGGCCGGGTGGTGCACCGCTTTCACGCCCAAGGACTTGATTTTCGCCAAGGCTGGGGCGGGGTCGCCAAAGCCGTTCAAAATGAGATCGGCACCTTGCTGAGCCAAAGCCTGGGCAATGCCCAATCCAATGCCACTGGTCGATCCGGTGACGAGCGCTGTTTTACCTTTGAGCATGAATTCCTCCTGTGTGGGTCGATTCTAAGCAGGCGACTTGGCCCGTTCTAAGCCTATGCCCAAGGATACAGCCCACCCCACACCAGGTGTTAACCTTTGGCCATGACGGCGACCACTGAAAACCTGACATCCGCAACCAACACCATGCGCAGGACTTGGCTCAGCGCAACGCGCTGCGCTGTGGGCATCGTTGCCTTGACCCTCGCTGGTATACAGCCCTGGACGCTGGTGATGGCCCAAACCTATCCTCAGCGCCCCATCCGTTTGGTCTCGCCCATTCCGCCTGGCGGTGCACCCGACATGATCGCCCGTGCCTTGGGTGCCAAGTTGGCCACCCAAATGGGACAGGCCGTGGTGATCGACAACAAAATTGGCTCCAACGGTCAGGCCGCCGCCGAGTTTGTGGCCCGCGCACCAGCTGACGGCCACACCTTGCTGGTGGGCATGGACAGCTTGTTTGCCATCAATCCGTATTTGTATGCTCGCACCGCTGTGGATGTGAACAAAGATTTGATGCCCGTGGCCACCCTGGGGGCCAACCAATTTGTATTGGCGCTCAACCCACAACTGCCTGTTCAAAATCTGGCGGAGTTCATCGCCTTGGCCAAAAAATCCAACCCGCCGCTGGCCTATGCCTCGGGCGGCAATGGCAGCCAACACCACCTGACCATGGAGATGCTCAAGGCGCGCGCTGGCTTTGACATGCTCCACGTGCCCTATAAGGGTGGCACACCCGCCACCACCGCCACCATTGGCGGGGAAACCGCTGCCATGTTCTCGGGCACCTCCAACGCCACCTTGATCAAGGCGGGCAAGTTGCGGGCTGTGGCCACCACCGGCAAGCAGCGCTCCAAAGCATTGCCTGATGTACCCACCCTTGGCGAGAGTTTTCCTGGTTTTGAAAACACCATCTGGATTGGCCTGTTTGCACCCGCGGGCACCCCTCCATCGGTAGTGCAAAAACTGCGCGACGAAGTGGACAAAGCGCTCAATGCCCCTGACTTGATTGATGGCTTTCAAAAAGCGGGGGGCATCGAAACCTTGCACACCAGCCTAGAAGAGATGCAACAAATGATCAAGCGCGATCAAGCCCGTTACAGCAAAATCATCCGCGAATTGCAACTCAAAGTCGACTGAATTCCTGATCTTCGGAAACATACAAGCATGAACATTCAACTCTCTGTCGCTTTGGGCGACTACGACCATGTGCGCGACCTGATGAGTGGCGTTGTCAATGCACCGGGCATCGACATCACAGCCATGCATCCACCGGTGGAGGAAATGTTTTTCCGCTTCACCCAGTTCAAGGAGTTTGATGTTTGTGAGATGTCGTTTGCCAAATCCATCTCCATCATGTCCCAACCCGATCCCTGGTTGGCTTTGATCCCGGTTTTCCCCTCGCGCGCTTTCAGGCACTCATCAATTTATGTCCGTCCTGGCAGTGGCATCGCAAGCCCGAAAGATTTAGAGGGTAAAAAAGTGGGCTTGCCCGAATGGGCACAAACCGCCGCCATATATTCGCGCGGTTTATTGGCCCATGAATACGGCGTAGACCTGCGCCAGATTGACTGGTACCAAGCCGGGGTCAATGACGCGGGCCGCAAAGAAAAGGTCAAGCTGCAATTGCCTGCGGGTTTGCGCTACACCCCCATGCCGCATACCTCTTTGTCCGCCATGTTGTTGTCGGGCGAGCTCGACGCTGTGCTATCGGCACGCCCACCACAGGCCTTTGTGCAACACCCCGAACAGGTTCAACGCTTGATCCCCAACTACCGCGAGGTGGAGCAAGCTTATTGGGAAAAAACTGGTATTTTTCCCATCATGCACGTGGTCGCCATCAAGCGCAGCACCTACGAGCGAAACCCCTGGATCGCGATGAATTTGATGCAAGGTTTTGAAGCCGCTAAAAAGCGCAGCTTGGTGCGCGCCAGCGACATCACGGCATCGAGCTACCCCTTGCCATGGGTGTCGGACCACGCGTCAGCGGCGCGCGCCATTTTGGGTGAAGACTTTTGGCCCTATGGCACGGCAGGCAACCAAGCCACATTGGACGCTTTTTGCCAATATGCGCACGAGCAAGGCGTGACACACCGGTTGATGGGTGCCCAAGATATATTTGTGCCCGAAAGCCTTCAGTCGGTCAAAGTTTAAAAAAACAAATGGAGACAAGCATGTTGAAAAAATGGCTCTGGATACTGGGCTTGTGCCAAGCCCTGGCCCCTGGTGTGGTCAGCGCTCAAACTGCGCCCTACCCCAACAAGCCAGTGAAGTTTGTCGTGCCCATCACGCCGGGCGGCAGCAACGACGTGCTGGCGCGCACCATCGCCCAAAAGCTCAGCGACAACTGGCGTCAAGCGGTGGTGGTGGAAAACCGACCCGGTGGGGGCATGAACCTGGGCTCGGACCTGGTGGCCAAAAGCCCCCCCGATGGCTATACATGGTTGCTTGGTGCCAACAACATCTTTGTGACCAACCCGCACGTGGGCAAGATGCCATTTGATGTGTTCAAAGATTTGATCCCTGTCACCACGGTGGCAGTGGTGCCTTTTGTGCTGGCGGTCAATGCAAACTTTCCAGCCAAAAACGTTGCTGAGTTGGTGGACTATGCCAAGAAAAACCCCAACGCATTGAACTACGGTTCCTCGGGCAACGGCTCACCTCAGCAACTGGCCGCCGAAATGCTCAACCACGTGGCGGGCATCAAGATGCAACACGTGCCCTACAAAGGTGCGGTACCCGCCATCACCGACTTACTGGGTGGCCGCATCCAAGTGTTCATTGGCGCGGTCAACTCCTTGTTGCCCCACGTCAAAGACGGCAAACTGCGTTTGCTCGCTGGTGCCGGTGGCAAACGCTTTGCCGCCTTCCCCGATTTGCCTGCCATCTCTGAAACCGTGCCAGGGGTGGCGCTGGACGTGTGGCTGGGTGTGTTCATGCCAGCGGGGGTCCCCAAAGAAATTGTCACCAAAGTCAATGCCGATATTGCCCAGGTTTTGCAACTGCCCGAAGTGCGTTCCAACTTGGCGGCGCAAGGCATTGAGCCAACCACCAGCACCCCCGAAGCACTGGCCCAAATCATCCGCGATGACCATGCCCGCTGGGGCAAGGTCATCCGTGACGCCAACATCAAAGCCGACTGAGCCGCATGACCACACCCACCTTTTCCACCCCCCACAACGACTTGCCAGTGCCCGGAGAACCGGGCAGTGAATTTTGGGGCAGTGACGCCATTGCCCAATGCCTGCGCGACATGCAGATTCCGTATCTCGCACTCAACCCAGGTGCAAGTTATCGGGGTTTGCATGACAGCTTGGTCAACCACTTGGGCAACCACGCCCCGCAAATGTTGCTGTGCCTGCATGAAGAGGTGGCCATCGCCGTGGCACATGGTTACGCCAAAACATCGGGCCGCATGATGGGTGCAGTGGTGCACTCCAACGTTGGCTTGATGCACGCCGCCATGGCCGTTTTCAATGCATGGTGTGACCGCGCACCGGTGCTCATGATCGGTGCAACTGGCCCGTGGGACGCCGCCCGCCGCCGCCCCTGGATCGACTGGATCCACACCGCCGCCGATCAAGGTGCTTTGGTGCGCGATTACACCAAGTGGGACAACCAGCCGGGCTCCATCCCAGCGGCCATTGAGGCTTTGTTGCGGGCCAGTCAAATTGCCCAAACCGCGCCACGCGGTCCGGTCTACGTCAATTTGGATGCCGCTTTACAAGAGCAAAAAACCGGTGCTTTGGTGCCCACGCCCGATGTGCGCCGCTACGCTCCCCCTGTGGCAGCACCCCCCAACCCCACCGATGTGGCGCACGCTGCTGAATTGCTCAGCCATGCCCAACAGCCCGTCATCTTGATGGGTCGCATGTCACGCAGCGAAACCGATTGGCAAGCCCGCGTGGCGCTGGCTGAAAAAATTCAAGCGCCGGTGATCACCGATTTAAAAACGGGTGCAGTGTTTCCCACCGATCACCCGCAACACGTGGGTCCCCCAGGCAATTTCATGCCGCCTGCGGCTTGTGAAACTTTGCGCCAAGCCGATGTGGTGTTGATGCTCGACTGGGTTGACCCCGGTGGCGCATTCAAGCAAGCCTTTGGCAGCAGCAGCACGCCGGCCCAGGTGATCCATGTATCGCTGGACGCACACAGCCACCGCGGTTGGAGCATGGACATGGGCAGCTTGCCCCCGGCAGATGTGTTCATGCTGTGCGAGCCCGATGCGGCAGTCAGCGCTTTGCTGGAAAAGGTCAAACCCCGCATCGCGCGCGAATGGCCAACGCCTGCCCCATTGCCCCCGCATGGCAATGAGGTGTTAGGTATTCGCCACTTGGCGCAAGCGCTGGAAACCTTGCCCGAACCGATTTGTTTGGTGCGCCTGCCCTTGGGTTGGAACGGGGCCTACCGCCATTTCCGCCACCCCCTCGATTACTTGGGTGCAGACGGCGGTGGCGGTGTGGGTGCAGGGCCTGGCAATGCGGTGGGCACCGCCCTGGCCTTGCGCGACATGGGCTCAGATCGGGTGGCCGTGGCCATGATTGGCGACGGCGATTTTTTAATGGGCAACACCGCCATTTGGACAGCCGTGCATTACCGCATCCCATTGCTGGTCATCGTGTGCAACAACCATTCTTTTTTCAATGACGAGTTGCATCAAGAACGGGTGGCCAAAGAACGTGCACGTCCCCCCGAAAACAAATGGATCGGACAGCGCATGGACGGGCCCGAGATCAACATCGCAGCGATGGCGCAATCCATGGGCGCCACGGCCATCGGTCCGGTGCGAACACCACACGATTTACCCGCTGTGGTTTTGCAAGCATGGCAACATGCCCGCCAAGGGCAGGTGTGCGTGATCGATGCTTGCATTGCCCCCGGTTATGACGCCAACATGAGTGGCCAAGCCACCGCCAGCCACAAGAGATGAACATGTCCACCGATCACCCCACACTTGTCTTGCCCCAGCACCGCGACCTGTATTACGGCGGTGCTTGGCACCGGCCTTTGGGCGGTTATCTGGACACATTCAACCCGGCCACTGGCGAATCTTTGGGGCCAGCGGCCGAAGCCAACAGTGCCGATGTGGATGCGGCTGTGCGCGCTGCCCAACAGGGCTTTGCCGTATGGCGCAAGTTAAAACCCTTGGAACGCGCGGCCTTGCTGAAAAAGGTGGCCCAGGTGTTGCGCGACAACGCCTTTGAATTGGCCTTGCTCGACGCTGCCAACTGTGGCAACCCGATCAGCGAGATGCAACGCGATGCACTGATTGCAGCGGCCCAAATAGACTACTACGCGGGGCTGGCCACAGAGATCAAAGGAGAGACACTGCCCATGGGAGAGGGCATCCTCAATTACACGCTGCGCGAGCCCTATGGGGTGTGCGCACGCATCGTCGCCTATAACCACCCCATCATGTTCACCGCCGCCAAAATGGCCCCGCCGCTGATTGCGGGCAACACAGTGATCATGAAGCCCCCCTACCAAGCACCGCTGTCATCGTTTCGCATGATGGAGTTGCTTGACGGCATCTTGCCCCCAGGGGTGCTCAATATTCTCAGCGGTGGTGTTGAGTGCGGACAAGCACTGGTCAACCACCCCGACGTACCGCGCTTGGCCTTGATTGGCAGCGTCCCCACCGGTCGGGCCATTGCCCGCGCAGGCGCCGAGCGGCTCAAACACGTAAGCTTGGAGTTGGGCGGCAAAAATGCCTGCATCATTTATCCAGACGCTGATTTGGACAAAGCCATCCCCGCTGCCGTCAATGGCATGAACTTCACATGGTGCGGCCAAAGCTGTGGATCTACTTCGCGCTTGTTTGTTCACGAATCCATTCACGACCGCGTGCTCGAGGGCATGCTCAAAGTCATTCGCACTTATCAGCCCGGCATCCCCACCGACATGGCCACCACCATGGGCTGCATCGTGTCGCAGCAGCAGCATGAAAAAATCATGTCCTACATTGCATTGGGGCAACAAGAAGGTGCCACGCTGGCCTATGGTGGCCAGCGCCCAAGCGACCCGGCCTTGGCCAAAGGCTGGTTTGTACAACCCACCGTGTTCACTGGTGTGACCCAAAAAATGCGTTTGGCCAACGAAGAAATTTTTGGCCCCGTATTGTCCGTTCTCAAGTGGCGTGACGAAGGCGAGATGCTCGATCAAGTCAATGCCGTGGAATACGGCCTCACCGCATCGATATGGACCCAGAGCCTGGCCACCGCCCACCGCACAGCTGCGCGTGTGCAAGCCGGCTTTGTGTGGGTCAACCACGTGGGCAGCCATTTCATTGGCGCTTCTTTTGGTGGATATAAGCAATCAGGCATTGGCCGCGAAGAAGGCTTTGACGAATTGCTCACCTACACCCAACACAAAAACGTGCACGTGGTGTTGGGATGAATCAGATGGATGCAAGCCTTCAATGGCTCGCCGCGCGCCACGCTGTGCACAAGCACATGCCAACATGAGCGAATGCGATTGCGATGTGGCCATTGTGGGCACAGGCCCCACGGGCTTGGTGTTGGCCCATTTTTTGGCCCAAGCCGGTGTGCGAACTTGGCTGATTGAGAAAGCCAGCAGCACGGTAGACGAAGCCCGCGCCGTGTCCATTGACGATGAAAGTCTGCGCAGCCTGCAAACCATGGGCATGCTGGAGCGTTTTTTGCCGATGCTGGTGCAAAGTTATGGCGTGCACTACTACTCTTGGCGCAACCGCTTGTTTGCCAAGGTCGAGCCCACCTCCACCGAATATGGGCACCCCAAGCGCAATGCTTTCAGACAGCAGCAGTTGGTGGCCCTGTTGCGCGAAGGCTTTCAAGCCTACCCCCATGTGCAACTGCGGTTTGGGCATGAGTTGGTGCAATTCACCCAGTCCGATGCTGGCGTTCAATTGCAGGTCCAACACCAGGGCCAACTTCAGACCATGCGTTGCCAATGGCTGGTGGGCTGCGACGGTGGGCGCAGCACCGTGCGGCAGCAATTGGGCATTGAGTGGATGGGCAGCACCTACGCCCAGCAATGGTTGATCGCCGACCTGATCGGGCGCAGTTCCAGTTTTCGCCACACCCGCACCTACTGCGACCCGCAGCGCCCTGCCATCCGATTGCCCGGACCCCAAAGCACGGTGCGCTATGAGTTCATGCTCAAGCCCGGCGAGACAGCAGAATCGGTACTGTCCGACAGCAATGTGCGGGCCTGGATTGCCCAGCGCGAACCCACCGATGCCGATCTCACCATTTTGCGCAAAGTGGTCTACACCTTTCATGCACGCATTGCCACCAATTGGCGCGTCAACCGCGTGCTGCTGGCAGGTGATGCAGCGCACCTCACGCCCCCTTTTGCGGGTCAAGGCATGAACAGCGGTGTGCGCGATGCCAGCAACCTGGCCTGGAAACTCGCTGCCGTCGTCCATGGACAAGCCCAGACCAGTTTGCTCGACACCTACCAGCAAGAGCGCGCACCGCATGCCTGGTCCTTGATCCAAATGGCTTTGCGCATTGGCATTTACATGCAACCGCGCAGTGTGTGGGGGGCCGCATTGGCGCAGGGTCTGCTTGGTTTGATCTGCCTGGTACCGCGCTTTCGCGACCATGTCTTGCACCTCAAGTTCAAACCCAAACCCCGCTTTCAACAAGGGTTCTTTTACGCCATGCAGCGCCCTGGCGCATTCATCCCCGCAGGTCAGTTGCTGCCCCAACCCCGGGTGGAAGCCTTTGATGGTCAACGCCACTGGCTCGATGACATCGCAGGTCCAGGCTGGGCCTTGCTGCAATGGGCGGATGCGCCTGCCTTGCCCAAGCTGGCGCTGCCTGGTTTGACTGTGATTCGCCTGCTGCGCGCTGAAGAAGATTTTTTATCGCAACCCAGTGCCGCACAGATGACTGTGCGCGATGTTCAAGGGGTGATGCAACAGGTGCTTGACAGCGCACTGGCCCAGGCGGTTTTGGTGCGGCCAGACCGTTATGTGTTGGCCTACCTGGATGACCAACCCGAAAGTGCGCATCGCTTACAAGCTGTGCTGCACGCTCATGGCATGGACAACCAATCCTTGAAGGCTTGAACCACTGCGTCGGGCCGCTCCATGGTGACCATGTGGCCAGCATCGGGGACCGACACCACCGCTGGTCGCGCAGGAATCAAAGCGGCAATTTCTTCATGCTGCGCCGGGTTGGACCAACTGTCTTGCGCACCACAGAGCACCAGTGTGGGCAATTGCAATTGGCGCAGTACATCGCTGGCATCGGGGCGCTCAATCAAGGCCTTGATTTGGCGTGCGAAAACCTGCGCAGATTTGCGATCGAGCATGGCAACCACGCTCTCAATGAGGACAGCGTCACTCAAGCGATGGGGGGCCACCATGCCTTGCACCCATTGCAGGGCCATGGCGCGCACGCCCTCGTTGTGGGCCAGCGCCACCAAAGCCATGCGCTTGGCCACCTCGGCTTCCCCCGCAGCACCGGCAGCTTTGGGCAAATAGCCCGTGTCCATCAAGGCCAAATGGGTCACACGTTGCGGAGCCAAACGCATGACTTCCAACGCCACGCGCCCCCCCATGGAATGCCCCGCCAATGCAAAGCGCGGGGGGGCCAAAGCCAATAGTTGATGGGCCATGTCGACCAAGCTATCGGCCTGTCCGTGGTCTATGATCTGAGCGCCAGCAAGTGGGCTGATGCCCTCGAGCAGGGGGTCCCACACACTGTGGTCGCACATCAAACCAGGGACCAGTACCAAGTTGTGTTTAATCATTTGAGCGTTGATGTTTTTTGATCTTCGATTCATGTTATCACCCACATAGAACCCACTTAAGGCATATCCATGAACCGTCCACACCACCATGTGCGCCATGTCGTCATTGGGCTGACACTCGCTTTGACCAGCGCCTTGTCATTGGCACAAACCCCTTATCCGCAAAAGCCAGTGAAAATTTTGGTTGGATTCACCCCCGGTGGCGTGCCCGACATCGCAGCCAGATTGCTGGCCCAAAAATGGTCAGAGCAATGGAAACAAGCGGTCACGGTTGAAAACCGACTGGGCGCAGGCAGCAATGTGGCGGCACAAGCCTTGAGCCAATCGCCTCCTGATGGCCACACCTTGTTGTCGATTTCCTCCGCCCATGCCATCGCACCCGCCATCTACAGCAAGTTGTCATTTGATCCGCAAAAAGATTTTTCCGGCATATCGCTCACAGCCACTGGGCCCGCGTTGGTGGTGGTCAGTGCCCAACTGGGCGTCAATACATTGGCCGAATTTTTGGCCTTGGCCCGCGCCCGCCCGGGGCAACTCAATTACGCATCGGCTGGCACTGGCAGTGGATCACAGTTTGCCGCCGAGTTGCTCAAAGCCCAGGCTGGCATTCAAATGGTGCATGTGCCCTTCAAAGGCATTCCAGAGGCACTCACCGACACCATCGCTGGTCGCACGCATTTGTTCATTTCACCCTATGCCAGTGCCATTCAATTGGTCAAAGATGGCAAAGCCAAAGCCATTGCCGTGACCAGCACCCAACGCATGGCCGAGACCCCCGATTTACCCACGGTGGCCGAGGCTGGACTGCCTGGTTACAAATGGATTTTCTGGTACGGCTTGCTGGCACCGGCCAAAACGCCGCGCGCCATTGTGGACAAAATCAACGCCGATTTGGTGTCGGTGTTGCGCCTGCCTGAAGTGCGCCAGCGCTTTGGCCCTTTGGGCATTGAACCGGCCACCAACACCCCTGACGAGATGGACAAGTTGATTGCCGATGAAGTGATCAACTTCAAAAAGCTTGCAGCGGCCGCCCAAATTCAAATCGATTGATTTTTTTACCCAACGCAACATCGGAGAGACCATGAAAGCACGCATCGGCGACATTGACATCCACTACACCATCGAAGGCCAAGGCCCTTGGGTCACCATGTCGCACTCTTTGGCCTGCGACAGCAGCATGTGGGACGCACAAGCCGCATTGCTTGCGCCCCACTTCACTGTGTTGCGCATCGACACCCGTGGGCACGGCCAATCCAGTGCGCCTGCTGGTCCTTACAGCATGAACATGCTGGCAGGCGATGTGCACGGGCTGTTGCAGCATTTGAAAATTGAGCACACCCACTGGGTGGGCTTGTCCATGGGCGGCATGATCGGCCAGGCTTATGCTTTGGCACACCCGGGCGTGTTTTCCAGCTTGGTGCTGGCCGACACCACCAGCAGGCGCCCTCCCAATGCCGCCCAAATGTGGGGCGATCGCATCAAGATGGCGCAGGAAAAAGGCATGACCGCGCTGGTGGAGGGCACCTTGTCGCGTTGGTTCACAGAGCCTTTCCGCCAGCGCGAACCCGCCATCATGGCCCGCATTGGTCAAGGCATTGCCAACACACCCGTCAACGGCTTTGCCGGTTGCTGTGCGGCCATCGCCGAAGTGGACTATCTGGACCGACTCAAAGAAATCAAAGCGCCCGCCCTGGTGATTGTGGGCGACCAAGACCATGGCACCCCACCAGAGATGGCACGCTTGATCCACCAAAACCTGCCAGGCTCCGAATTGCTGGTCATCCAAGATGCCGCCCACATTGCCAACATCGAGCAAGCCGAAGTGTTCAATCAAGCACTGATGGGGTTTTTACAGCGGCACTGAACTTGGCCTTAGGCTGGATCAGCTTTTGCGCAGTTTGAGCTTGCCATCAAACTGCGCGTTGTCTACCCCCATCGCTTTGCTGATGAGGTAAATCAACTCTTTGCGCTCGGCCGCGTTCAAGCGCTTGAGCAATTGGCGTTGGATGGCATCCACGTGCGGGCCAATGCGTTGGCACAGTTCCTCACCCGCATCGGTCATGTAAATCTCTTTGCCCCTGCGCGAGCGTGCCGTGCTGCGCCGCTCCAAATACCCTTGTGCCTCTAAGCGACTGACCATGCCACCAACGGTGGCCTCGTCCCAACTCAAGGCCGCAGCGAGTTCACGCTGCTGCATGCCCGGTTGCAGGTGAACCGCCAAAATCGCTGACAACTGGCTGGCGGTGATGCCAATGTGACCCATTTCCGCTTCAAAAGTGGATGTGACAAATTGGCCTGCGCGGCGAAACAAATGGCC
>Ga0114977_10001968_pt1 | contig 13372 bp, 10 predicted proteins | sample S_130805_MF_Meta_FD_87026 | JGI IMG/M metagenome (GOLD analysis project Ga0114977, IMG submission 87026) | Freshwater microbial communities from Lake Simoncouche, Canada to study carbon cycling - S_130805_MF_MetaG | ecosystem: Environmental > Aquatic > Freshwater > Lake | place: Lake...
AATGGACCGAGCCGTCCTTACCAATGACAAACGCGGCGCGAGCCGAGGTGTCACCCACACCGGCCAACATCGGGAACAGCACCCCGTAGGCCTTGGTCGTCTCCTTGTTCAGATCGCTGACCAGCTTGATGCCGATCTTGCTCTGATTGGCCCAAGCCTCTTGCGCAAAGGGGCTGTCGACGCTGATGCCGATGACATCTGCATTGAGACCGGTGTACTGCGAGAGACCGGCCGTGATGTCGCACAACTCCTGGGTGCAAACTCCGGTGAAAGCCAGAGGAACGAACAACAAGACGGTGTTCTTGGAGCCAAAGTTGGCGCTGAGCTTTACGTCAACCAGACCGGTTGAGGTCTTGGACTTGAGGGTGAAATCAGGCGCGGCGGATCCGACAGCGATAGGCATAGTTTGTACGAATTTGACAGTTTTAAACCAACGATTGCCCCGGAGCCCTAAGCCGACTTGGTCGACCTGTCAAACCCCGCGTTGTGGAGAGTTATTTTTGGTCACCTCGGTTTGCCCTTCAGAAAACCGACACTTTTACTGATTTCAATCCCGCAACAACTTCCGGACAGCCCCCATCAAAACCGACTCCACTTCGGGTGCCACATTCGAAGACCTGGGCTCTGTCTCGTACCCTCCTTCGGTGTAGGCTACCGAGGTTCCGATGTAGTAGGGGCCGTAGTCTCCGTAGGCGGCCATGGCGACAAATAAATCCTTACGTTCCGCCTTGGCCGCCAATTGGTACTCCACAAACAGTTCACCGGGCATATGCAGGATCCGGGCCCGCCCGAGCGCCAGGCATCCGATGTCGATCTGGTGCCCCGCCTTGGCCCGCCGCAACCAAGCCAGGCGCCCTGCCCCATTGGCCGTCAAGAAGCTGGCCTCACGCCCCTTCAATTGAGCCACCAGTCGGTCTTCGTCCAAATGCCGGGACACAGGCAACGCCACTGGTTCGAATCGCCAACGCAAATCGTTGGTGGTCACCGGTTCGCGCCGCGTTGCCTCCCAGGCCCGACGCATGCCATCGGCCAAGCGTTCTCCGAGGATCCTGCGGTTGGCTGGCGATCCGTCGTTGTACTTGCCAGCCCCGATGTTGCCACCGGCCCCGTTGAAGTGAACGTGCAGCACCTCAGGCACGGCGATCTGGCGCAGAAAGCGAGCGACTCCCGGAAAATCCGGATTGGCGATGCCTGTGCGATAATAACTCTGGGGATGCGTGGCATAGTAGCTCAAGACCGCCACCGGGCGTTCGTCATTCCAGAAGCTCACCAGAGACACCATGGGGTCGATGACACCCTCGGGTTCCGCCCGCAGAGCAGGGTCGACGGTGGCCGTGTAGCGCACGGTCCGCACCTTGCCGTCGGGACCGAAGATGCGCCGATTGGAAGCCACCTCATGCACCTCAGCCTGCCCCGTGCCCACCTGGTTGAACGGCTGAGCCTGGGCGGCAGCACGTGACACCGCATTGCTGAGTCGGCCCAAGAACTCTCGGGCGAAGGTTCCCTCGTAATTCCAGGGGCTAACTCCCGCGTCGCGAAGAATTTTCTCCGCACCGAAATCACATTCAGGCGCATCATGCTGATGCAGCGCATGGACTGCCACACGGTCCACGGTCGTCCCTGCCGCCGTCGCCAATTGCTGCCGAAACGCATCGTGGCCTTCGTTGCCGATCCCAATCCAATCGACGGCACAGAGAACCACGGGACGGTCTTTCCCCAAAACCACAACACCTCGGGCCCGCAGGCCCAGATCCCAGACATTGGTGACCGGATCGTATGCCAAGCGCGATCCGACGGGCGGAGTGGCATCGATGTCGAAGAGTCCTACCCGCAACTGGGCCTGGGCGGAAACGACCAGCATCCAAGCCCACAACAGGCACCCTAAGACCAATTTTATTCGGGGAATCATTGAGGTGAGACTACCCAGATCCGTCCGGCTTTCGAGATGAAGTTTCCCCGCAGGTTTTCGTAGGAGTATTCTGGGCGCTTTTGGCACCCTTAGCCCCATGCATTCCCTTGGGCGCGGATTGGCTTGGACCCTGGTGGCGGCGCTGGGAGCCTTCGCCTACTTCATTCTGGCGACTCATCGTCAAGAACCAGTCAGCTCGGCCTACATCCTGGTGGCAGCCTTATGCACCTACGCCATCGGATACCGATTTTACTCACGCTGGATCGCCGCCAAAGTCCTGATGCTCGACGATCGACGAGCCACGCCCTGTGAACGCCATGAAGATGGGCGGGAGTTCGTGAAGACTCATCGCTGGATCGTCTTCGGGCATCATTTTGCCGCGATCTCCGGACCCGGGCCTCTGGTTGGCCCCGTGCTGGCTGCCCAGTTCGGCTACCTTCCTGGAACGCTGTGGATTCTTATCGGAGTCATCCTTGGCGGTGCCGCCCAAGACTTTCTTATCCTCGCCGCATCCATGCGCCGCAACGGCCGTTCCCTGGGGCAAATGGTGAAGGACGAATTGAATCCCTTCCTGGGTGCACTGTCCCTGGTGGCGATCCTGTCGATCATGATCATCCTTCTGGCGGTGCTCGGGTTGGTTGTCGTGAAGGTGCTCGCCGAAAGTCCATGGGGCGTTTTCACCGTCGGGGCAACCATCCCCATCGCGCTCCTCATGGGCTTGTACCTGCGATATGTCCGGCCTGGAAAAACTCTGGAAGGTTCGGTGCTCGGCGTCCTCTTGCTGATCGCAGCGGTCTGGGGAGGTCAATGGATCCACAGCAACCCTGCGCTCGCAAAACTCTTCACCTTCTCGGCCGAACCCTTGGCCTGGGCGATTGTGCTCTACGGTTTCGCCGCGAGCGTGCTGCCTGTCTGGTTACTGCTCGCGCCGCGAGACTACCTCAGCACCTTCATGAAGCTCGGCACCATTCTCGCCCTGGCCGCCGGCGTGCTGTTGGTGCTGCCCATCCTCAAGATGCCCGCCCTCACCGCCTTTATCGACGGCTCGGGGCCCGTCGTTCCGGGCAAACTGTTTCCATTTTGCTTCATCACCATTGCCTGCGGAGCCATCAGTGGTTTCCACACGCTGATCGCCAGCGGCATCACCCCGAAAATCATCACCCGTGAGAGCTACGCCCGCCCAATCGGGTACGGGGCTATGCTGCTAGAATCACTGGTGGCCATTATGGCTTTGATCGCGGCCTGCACCCTCGAGCCCGGTGTCTACCTGGCGATCAATATTGCTGGCACGGGCGCCGACGCGGCCGCCATCGCCGCGGACACCGTAGCCAAGGTCCGGGCAACGGGCTTCACTCTGGATCCCGGAGTGATGGACTCGCTGGCACAACAGGTCGGCGAGAGTTCGCTCTACGGACGGACCGGGGGCGCTGCTACACTCGCCGTCGGCATGGCCAACCTGTTCTCGCAGTTGACCCACGGACGGTGGCTCGATGTCTGGTACCACTTCGCCATCATGTTCGAGGCGCTGTTCATCCTGACGACCTTGGATGCCGGAACCCGCGTCGGCCGGTACCTTTTGCAGGACGCCCTCGGTCACCTTTGGAAACCCCTGGGAGACGTGCGATCAACCGCCGCCGGAGCCTTGGCCAGTGCATTGATCGTCGCCGGTTGGGGGTGGTTTCTAGTCCAAGGAGTCCGAGACCCCTTGGGCGGCATCAATTCGCTCTGGCCGCTCTTTGGCATCGCCAATCAATTGCTCGCCGCCATCGCCCTAGTCTTGGCCACCACGCTGCTCCTCAAGCAGGCGCTGGCCCGCGGCAAATCCCCAGCAATTGCGTGGGTGGCGCTCCTGCCGCTCATCTGGCTTTTGGCGGTCACCGGGAGCGCCGGATTTCAGAAAATATTCCATCCGTCACCGCGCATCGGCTTCCTGGCCACGGTCCGAGACCTGGACCAGAAACACCCCGCCCTTCAACGGGCTGCAGACTCCGCCCCCGCGGATGCCGCGGCCCAGAAGGCCCTGCGTGCAAATCGCAGCCGCCGGCTCAACAACGCCTTGGACGTAGGAGTCACGGCCGTCTTCCTGGGGTTGGCTGCCTTGATCGTGACCGGCGCCGTGGTGGAGTGGGTTCGCCTACTGCGCGGCCGGCGAACCCCTGACTCAAGCGAAGAAGCGCCCGTGTGGCTCCCGGAATCCGCGTTGGCTGAGGGAAGCAACCGCACCGGTTGGGCCGGGATCTTTGCGCTCGGCCTAGCCCTACTGCGCAACTGGTCGGGACAAGACGCCGTAGACCGCACAGCCCGTCAACTCGAGGCGAATGTCTCGAAGCAAGTGCCCTCCCAAGCCGTCCTCATTCCCCTACCCGAAGTGACTGAAGCCGCCCGCCGCCACAACGCCCCCATCGCCTACGTCCAAGCCGCCGAAGCCCGCCTCAACGGCCCCAACCGCTGCTGCTGAAATCCCACCGGATCCCGACGGGGTCGGTCCCACCTATTTACACAAAAAGAGCCACTCCAAACTATTTTTAGCCGTGCACTGAAATGAAATTCAGGGCATAGAAAACCAAAGTTTACTCAAGACCGAAGTCAGCTGGCGGCTCGAAGCATCACCACGGTGTCGGTCCGCGACCAGACAGCTCCCGTCTCATATTCCGAATGGATGGTCACTGCCGAGGAGCTGGCTCCGGCCGCAAGAACAACTGGGCTGCAGAATCCGCGAAGCGCAGCCCGCCCCGGGTCAACCGGAAATGGGTCGGAGTACTCTCAGCCCAACCCTTGGACACTAGTTGAGCCATCTCTGCGGGCCATTCGGTTCTGAGGTCGAAGCCCGTCCGACCTTGGAACTCTTCCCACGGCCAACCGGCATTCATCCGCAAACCGAAAGCAGCCATCTCTCCGGCTCGCCCAAGAGGCGGGAGCGCTTCGGCGAATTCCTTGGCTCTGCGACCTTTCTCCAACTGCTCACAATACAGCACCGTGTTGGACCAGTTACGCGAGCGCAACCCACGCACCCATTCGCTGGCGCTGGGCCCCAGACCGTAGCTGTCTCGTCCGCGCCAATAGCCAACATTGTGTCGGCAAGCGAACGCCGGGATACCGGGCTCCGCCTCAGGTCGATCCACCGATTCGCCCACCCGCCGACGACGAGCAAAATTGGCAACTTCGTAGGCCCCAAAACCCACGGCTCCAACGCGATCGTACAGCACCTCATACAGGTCGGCTGCCAAGTCGTCATCTACATCGCATTCCCCAGCTTTGAGCTGCTCGTAAAGGGGGGTGTCCTCTTCGTAAATCACCTCGTAGCAACTGAGATGCTCAGTGCCCAGGGCCAAGGCCTCATCCAAGGTGCGGTTCCAGATGTCCATCGTCTGGCCCGGGATCGCAAACATCAGATCGATGTTGATGTTCTCGAAGCCGGCCTTTCTCAAAATGTCATAACTACGGAACACCATGTCGCGGCTGTGGACACGCCCCAACCGGTCCAGCAACGCCTCATCGAGCGATTGCACGCCCATGGAAATACGATTGACCCCGAACTGGCGCAAAAGGGCCGCTTTATCCGCCGAAACGGTCGCCGGATTGCACTCCACGCTGAACTCCGCAGCGTTGCTCAGGCCCAACCGATGAAGGGTCGTCAAGACCGACTCCCATTGCTTGAGGGTCAGCAACGACGGAGTTCCGCCGCCGAAAAACACCGTCTTGGGTCGGCAGTCTTGGGCGATGAGTTCCAACTCCAGAAGGAGCGCCTGAACGTAGCGCTGGATCAGGTCGCCCGAGGCGGGTCCCGAATAGAAAGCGCAGTACTCGCACTTCTGCGCACAGAAAGGCACATGCACGTACAACGACTCGATTGGAGCATTCGACGACCCCGCCGCTGGAATCCACGTGGTGCCGTTGGAGACCAACCGAAGCGGTGCTCCCGAGGGGGATGAGTTCACAGGTGAAGATGCTGCCACAGTGCGGCCGGTTGCAGTCGGAGGTTAACGTAGAAGGGGCCGAAGTCGCCGTAGCGGGCCGTGACCTCGTCGAATCGCATTTCGTAGACGATGCCCTTCACATCATCCAATCGATGAGCCAACAGCGTGACACCCCATTCCCAATCATCGAGACCCGTAGATCCCGTGATGAGCTGGCTAATCTTGCCCGCATATTTGCGGCCGGTGCGCGCGTGGGTGCCCATAAGTGCCTTGCGGGCCGCGAAATCGAGCATGTACCAGTTGTCACCCCCAGAGCGCTTTTTGCTCATGGGGTAGAAACACACGATCGGCCAGTCGTCCTGCAGTTCCGGATTGAGCCGATAAAACTTCTGACCCTCATTGCGTTTCTTGGCCGCCTCGAGGGCCTGCTCGAACTCCGGCGAATCGGGCGTGTGGCGGGGTTCAGCGGTCTCAAGATACCGACGGAGATCGTCCTCGGTCGGAACATACTCAGGCAACTCGGTCACACTCAGGTAAGAAAAGACGGGAACCAGAGTTCCTGGCGGAAAACAGGCCTCCAACTCACGGTGGAGCGCCGAAAGCCCATCGAGCGTTGCGTGGAACAAAATAAAACCGATATCGGCCTTTCCGCCCACGTTGGCCAGGGTCATCAATCGCGGATGAGCAGGTCCGGGAAACCGGGCGGCCAAGGCCTCCAGACGAAGGCGCACCTGATCGGACTCACCCGCAGGAAGCCCGGCCCAGCGGATCCGGTCGATGCGGTAGAGCAAATGCTGAACGTGAATGCCTTGAGAAAGGGCGATGGAATTCATGGGGTTTCAGTGGCCACACGGCCGATCCGAAGACAGAACCAACTCACTCTACAGCCAGCACCTGATCTAGCAATTGCGCCAATTGATCGGGAATCCCCTGCTCCGCGGCGACGAGCTTGGCACCGGCCTCCAGAGCGGCCACCACCAGTTTACGGTTCTTGGAATCGCAGTAGCCCAAGACCGGGACATGCGCCAGGTCCGGACTGGCCCGCAATTGGGCGATGATCCCGCAGAAATCGCCATGACGAAGAGCCAAGTCTGCGATGACCACCATAGGCGTGTGCTCTCGCACGAGGCGGGGCACGTCAACAGCAGTCTGGGTCGCTGTGACGCGGTACCCGAGATCGGTCAGACGGTTTACCACCTGAGTTCCGGGAAGGAGCTTCTCGTAGAAGACAATGGCCAAGGGTCGCGTCACCACGGACAGGTTGGGAGACACCCTTCTCGAAGGCAAGCGGCCCTTGGGCCGAGTGAGATTTAGCGCTTCCGAGGCCCTCGGTGCTCACTCCATTGGTCTCACCCTTGGCCGACCGAAAACAGACCGCTCGAAAAAGGGGATTGGAAGGCCGACCGTTTTGGGCCGATCCTTCACAGACCGTTTTCTCCGACCATGCTCTCGAAACTCTTCCCTCCGCGCCCCGGACCTAAGGCCTCCGGTCGGACGATCTACCGGGCATTCCATCCATGGACCATGATCTCGCCACCGATGTATGCCGACAACATCGACCTGGCTCGCCGGGTGCGAGACATCCCTGGGGACATCGTCGAATGCGGTGTCTGGCGCGGTGGCATGGTTGCTGGCATTGCCTCGGTCTTGAGCGGGCAGAACCGATCCTACCATCTCTTCGACAGCTTCGAAGGTTTGCCCGAGGCCAAGGACATTGATGGCACTGCCGCCAAACAGTGGCAGGCCGCCAAAACCGACACTTACTACTTCGACAACTGCAAGGCCGAGCAAACCTACGCCGAAGAGGCCATGGCCAAGGCCGGTGAATCGCGATTCAAGATCTACAAGGGCTGGTTCAACGAAACGGTGCCTGGGGTGCGCATCGATCCGGGCATCGCCCTGCTGCGGTTAGACGGAGACTGGTATGAATCGACGTGGGTGTGCCTGGAGGCCTTCTATCCTCAGGTCGTGAAGGGCGGCATGATCCTCATCGACGACTACTTCATCTGGGATGGCTGTTCGCGGGCCGTTCACGACTACTTGTCGAAAACCCAGAGCACCGACCGCATCCGGCACTCTCCCGAAGGGGTCGCCTACCTGGTCAAGGGAGCCCCGAACACTTACGAGAAGTACCTGGCCGAGAAAGCGGCTCAATCCGCTTCTTGATGGCTGCAGCAACGACGGCAGGCACTGCCGTTTTTCGGAGGGCTTCCCAGGAATTTTCTCAACGAATGGCCGCACCTGACTTGGCTTCCCCGGCAAATCAGACATAATCACTCCAGTTCAATGAGCAACATCGTCGGCATCGACCTCGGAACCACCAACTCTCTGGTCGCCATCGTGGAGAGTGGCATCCCCTACGTTATCGCGGATGCGGAGGGGCAACGTCTCACTCCTTCAGTGGTCCATGTTTCTGCCAACGGCGGAGACCCTCTGGTAGGACAGGCCGCCAATCGGGTGCGCGTTTTGCACCCCGAGCGCACCCTGTACTCCACCAAGCGGTTTATGGGTCGGCGCGGCTCGATGCTCACCCCCGAAGACCTCCGAGTCACCTACCCCGTCCAGCGCACCGAGAACGGACCCGCCGGCTTCGACATCGGAGGCAGGGTTTGGAGCCCGGAAGAGGTGGCTGCCGAGGTGCTGAAGAAGCTCAAACGGGATGCGGAATTGGCGTTGGGACAACCCGTAGATCGTGCGGTCATCACCGTTCCGGCCTATTTCAATGACGCCCAACGGAACGCCACCCTACGCGCCGGAGAACTGGCCGGATTCCAGGTCGAGCGCATCATCAACGAGCCGACGGCGGCGGCGCTCGCCTACGGTCTCAACAAGCTCAAGGAACACTCCAAGATCGCGGTGTACGACTTGGGTGGCGGCACCTTTGACCTTTCTATTCTCGAGCTCAACAATGGTGTCTTTCAGGTCCTGGCTACCCACGGAAATACCCGATTAGGCGGCGATGATCTGGACCGCGCGCTGAGCGACTTTTTAATCTCCGAGATCTCCAAGGCAGGCGGCCCCGATCTCCAGCAAGCCACCCCCGGCCAGCAACCGCTGGTCTCCCGCATCCGGGAAGCCGCCGAAGCGGCCAAGATTCGCCTCAGCTCCGACATGGAGACGGAAGTGCAACTCCCCTTCCTCACGCCCGACTTCAGCTTCTTGCTCCGCATCACCCGGGCAGAGTTTGAAACCCTCACCCGCGGCATTATCGAGAAAACCCGCTCGCACTGCCTCCGCGCACTCAGCGATGCGAAGCTGGAGTCCAAAGATCTAAACCAGGTCATCTTGGTCGGTGGACAAACCCGGATGCCGCTAGTCCGGCAATGCGTGGCGCACTGGTTTGGTTGCTCGGAGTTCGAAGAAACCCGCGGAGACCTGCGCTTGGGCGACGAGCACCACAAAGCCAAGGGCCCTCAGCTCAACACCTCGCAAAACCCCGATGAGGCGGTAGCCCTCGGTGCGGCCATCCAGGCAGAAATCCTGCGCGGCGGACTTAGCCACTTGCTCCTGCTCGATGTCACCCCGCTATCACTGGGCATCGAAACCTTCGGTGGATTGATGAATGTCATCATCCATCGAAATACCACCATTCCAGTGAAGGCAGGCGAACTCTTCACCACCGCTGTGGACAACCAGCGCAGCATGAAGATCCACGTCCTGCAGGGGGAGCGCGAACGCGCCCGTGACAATTGGAGCCTCGGAGAGTTCGACCTCGAGTTCGAGGCGGCCCCAAAGGGAGTGCCGCGCGTGGGTGTGCAGTTCGAGATCGACGCCAACGGCATCCTTCACGTGCTGGCCCGCGACGTGAAGACCGGTCACCAAAAGATCGTTCAGATGCGCTCAGCCGTGGACGTGGACGACGCCGATGTCCAGAAGATGGTCGAGGAATCCGTCGAAAACGCCTTCGACGACTTGCGCGCCCGCCAATGGATCGAGGCCAAAATCCGTAGCGGCGAGACCTTAACGGCGACCCGCAAGACCATGGCGGAGTACGACAAAGACCTCGACGACGACTACCGAAAGCAACTCCACGAGGCCCTGGAAGCGGTCGAAGCAATTTTGTCAGAAGAAAACCCCAAGACCAAGACGGGCGACCCCACCCAACTCAAGGCCGCCAACGCCCGACTCGACGAAGTGAGCCGCCCCTTGGCAGAACACGCCATGGACCAGGTCATGGAAGCCATGCTCCGCCAACGCGGCGTCACCGCCGTCGAAGGCTAATTCCTAGGCACCCCTTTTTCACTGGGATTGGGGATTCCCCTGAGCGTGCGGCATCGGTAGCTTTGCCCACCGATCGCCCCTTTGGTTCTATGTTTGCACTACTTGCCTCCCCTTGGCTGCCGTTGGCTGCCGCGTTTCTGAGCGGATTGCTCATCAAGTGGCTGCTAGACCTATTCTTTCTGCGCCACTCGATATTCGAAACGCAGGAAGCGTTGCTCACCCGCGAACGGCAAATCACCGATTTACGTCACGAGCTGAATCGCTCGATCGAGACACTCAAGAACCGCACGATTGAATTAGACGCCACAGTCAAAGCGAAGACGGCCGCTGAAGCTCTCGGAGCTCAACGTTTGGCTGAGAACCTCGCAACTGCCGAACGGGCTGCCGCCGAACTAGCCCTACTGAAACAGGGGCAAACGGAAGAGGCGGCGATCTCCGCGAATCTACGGGGCGAGATCCAAGCGCTGTTGGGACAGGTGTCTGGAGAACATTCCCTGCGCCAATCCACCGAATCCGAGGCTCTGGACTTGAAGCTGCAACTGGCCACGGCTGCATCGCTGACTTTGGATCAAGAATCCGCTCTTCAATCCCTGCGGCTGGCTCAACAACTGGCTGTTTCGGAATGTGAAACTCTACGACCGCTGCTCGACCAGTCCCGTCGCGAATTAGCGGCTCAACTGACCGTCAATGTCGCGTTGCAGGAGGCCGTAGAGCTGCGGGACACCACACTAGAGGGAGTCCGAACACAACTTTCCAGCGCCGAAGCCGAATGTCAGTCGGTCTCTCAACTGCTCGCTCGCCAAGATGAGGAACGCACCCGTTTTACCGAGATCCAGACGACTCTCGCTGAGGCTGAAGCGCGGTGCGCCGCCATTCAGGCGGAGGCCGCCGCAACCCGCCTCCAACTAGAGACCCTCCAGACTCGGCGGATGGATTTTGAAGCAGCGCTGATGCTGAAGGAAACTCAGACCAACGCTTGGGAGCGGGAGTGTCGGACCGCCAAGAATCGCGCCGATACAGCCGTTCGAAAATCCGCCGCAGATGCTCAGGCGCTGGAATCCATGAAGTCGGAGTTCGCGGCCTTTCGGGCAGAATTGGTAGAAGCTAAAGAGGCGGCAACTGCTTCTGCAACGCCCACCGCCGATCCTGCTCTGGCTCAACGCGTCAAAGACTTGGAGACCGAGTTGGCGATCGTTTCCGAGTCGCATGCCCGGCTGGAATCCGAGCTCGCCGAGACCAAGGCTCTGGCCTCCCGGGCCGAAGATTTGTCGGAACAATTGGGCACCGTCGAGGCCGAGCTTGCGGCCTTGAAATTGGAACCAGCCCCTTCTCCGTCTGGAGATCTGGAGTCGTTGTTCCAAGATCTCGACACCTTGACCGCCGAACGCAACCGACTCGCCGCCGAGGTCGCCTCACTGAAGGCCTCCGGCACCCGTCCCGACTCTGTCTGACCGGCCATGTTCAACGCACAAGGCAAACCCCGCTACTGGCTCGGAACGTACGACGCCTGGCACCTGCTCATCCCCATCGCCCTGATTGCCGTCCTCGGGGCCTGGGTCCTCACTCCTAAGCCGGCCACAGCGCACCGCGCCGTCGCTCCGGTTCTGCCGCCTCTGACGCCCTCGGCCATCACTCAACCCACGGCCGGGTCGACTCTGCTAGTGCGGCAATTCACCGCGATTCAGGGTGTCAGCCATCCGCAAACCCGGGTTTTTCTCTTCCTTCGCCAAATTCCAAATCCAGAACAACTGCTGACCGAAACACGTTCGGCCACGAACGGGGTTTTTCAGTTTGCCATGGCCCCGTTTCCCCCCGGCGATTACGGATTCCGAGTAGAAGCGGTTTCTGCGGATGGGCGTCGCGCTCCATCTCCGGAGATTTCAGTGCGCCTGATGACTGAACCCCCTCCGGCTCCGACCAAGAAGGCGCCCGTATCCAAGGCGGCTCCCAAGCCACCCGCCAAGAAGGCTCCGGCCACAAAAGCGGCGGCGCCTAAGCAGAGCCCGCCAGCCAAGAAACCCCAGCCCTCCCAGACTGCTCCGAAGCAGGACTGAGACGCCGAAGTTTCATCCGCCCGTGCCCCAAAACACTGGGGTGATCCATTGCTGTCTACCGATTAAGTGGGTGTAATAACAGTTTAGAGTGGCACTTTTTGTGTAAATAGGTGGGACCGACCCCGCGCCGGGCATTCCAATCTTCCTGCGCCTCAACGCCCGCAGCCTGCGTCCCTGAGGAGAATCGGAATGCCCAATTGGCGCTTCCCTCTCGACAGGGGCCGATCCGAGACCACTATCCGGCCCCTACTTTATGAAGAGCAGTCCCCATGTGGCCGTCGTCGGCGCCACCGGTGCCGTTGGCATCGAGATGATCCGGACCCTAGAACGCCGCAACTTTCCTGTCGGCAAATTGACCCTGCTGGCCTCGGCCCGCTCGGTCGGCAAAAAGCTCACCTTCCGGGGCACTGAAATCACCGTCCAAGAGCTGACTCATGACGCCTTCGCCGAGATCGACATCGCTCTCTTCAGCGCCGGCGGATCCATTTCGCGGGACTACGCCCCGTCGGCGGTCAAGGCCGGCTGCGTGGTGGTCGACAACTCCAGTTACTTCCGCCAAGACCCGACCGTCCCGCTAGTGGTTCCCGAGATCAACGCGGCCGACGTGGCCTCGCATCAGGGCATCATCGCCAACCCGAACTGCACCACTGCCATCACCCTGATGGCCTTGTACCCGCTGCACCAGGCATTCGGCGTGAAGCGCATCTTCGCCTCGAGCTACCAGGCCGTCTCCGGCACCGGCGCCAAGGCCATCGAAGAGCTGGAAAAGCAAGTCGGCCAAATCGTGCGCAGCGAACCGGTGACCCGCGAGGTCTACCCGCACCAAATCGCCTTCAACGTCCTGCCGCAGGTCGATTCGTTCCTGGACTCCGGCTACACCAAGGAAGAGATGAAGCTCGAGAACGAGGGACGCAAAATCATGCATCACCCGGGTTTCAAGGCCTCGGTCACCTGCGTGCGTGTTCCCGTGTACCGCTCTCACTCCGTGGCCGTCAGTGCTGAATTCGACAAGCCCATCACCGTGGAAGCTGCCCGTGCGGTCCTGCTCAAGGCCCCGGGCCTCGACGTGGTGGACAACCCGTCGGCCTCGCAATACCCGATGCCCTTGTACACCTCCGAAAAGGACAACTGTGCCGTCGGCCGAATCCGCATGGACTGTGCCCTAGAGAACGGCCTGTCCCTCTGGATTTGCGGCGACCAACTGCTCAAGGGGGCTGCTCTCAATGCGGTACAAATCGCCGAAGAGCTCCTGAAGCTGAAGTGACCCCGTC
>Ga0114977_10001969_pt1 | contig 13370 bp, 13 predicted proteins | sample S_130805_MF_Meta_FD_87026 | JGI IMG/M metagenome (GOLD analysis project Ga0114977, IMG submission 87026) | Freshwater microbial communities from Lake Simoncouche, Canada to study carbon cycling - S_130805_MF_MetaG | ecosystem: Environmental > Aquatic > Freshwater > Lake | place: Lake...
ACAAAGTTACCTATCAGAAAGGCGCTGGTCCAATCAACATCAAGGTGGTGGACCCACTCAATGTGGCAGACGGTTATTTTGAATGCCGTTTTCAGGACTACACGCCCTCGGGATTGAACGGTGCCGACACCTCCTCGTGGGTCATTTACCGGTACGACCATGAAAATGGTACGGTTCTCGATTCAATAAGTTCCGAGCAAACAGTTCAAGGGGACAACGAACAAATTATCCCGAAATGGGGCGTTTCTGTGCAGATTCATCAGGAAAAATATACGGGACCTTCAGGAAACTCATCGGTGAAAAGCACCACAATGATCGATCATTCCATCACCTTCGAGGATTCGTCCAAGCAATGGCTCAACTTTGTGCAAGACAACAGTGCATTTTTCCCAACAAATTGGATCCGTTCGGGCACCTTTGATGAAACAGATGCCGCTGTCAATGATCCATATACTCAGTCGGCCTGTTATGATGATGAGGTGGGCGTTGACAATGACGGCCGTTTTTCGTCTCTCTTAGGTGGAGGAATCGCGCCGCACCGTTTGTCAGGATACCAGTGCAGTTACATGCCGATGGCCTACTACAATCTCCCTTCCCCAGGTTCAGCCCGTACGAATGCATCCTTGTCTTTCTTACCGAGCGTGGATATTGTCCTAACTTCCGATCGTTCACTTTGGACCCGCTGTCCGGTGATTGAAATGGGACGAGATGCTGGACTCAACGTTGGCAACTGTGAACCAGGTCTACTGCGAAAGAGTCCAAGTGTTGATCAATATGGAAATCCTGACAATTCCGGAACAACAGGAATGGGCTGGTTTCCTGGCTATGCGATTGATTTGGAAACGGGGAATCGTTTGTTTTTGGCTTTTGGGGAAAACTCCTTCTTAGGCGGAGAAAATGGCGCTGACATGCGCTGGAATCCGACGTCGCGCTTAGTGAATGGCGTGGGCAATCCAGTGATGGGAGGAGTTCATCCGCTCTGGGTCTTCAGTTCCGATCAGTCTCAGATCAATGACTTTGCGGCAGGATTTGACTTTCCAGAGTACATCCCAGCGCAAGCAGAAATCACATCTTCAAATTTCCTCTATCAACAATTTCAAGCCATCGAACAAAACTCCTCCGTTGCCAAACGACAAACTTATGGCAGTATTTCGTGGATTGCATACCCCATGCTGCGAAGTGGCAATACACTCTTATCCACGGATGTAAAAATTCGATTGAGAGTGAACAAAGAGTACAAAAATTACCAAGTAACGGGCATAAACAATGGTCGTCCGATGTACGCGTGGAACATGTCGTCGGTGCATACGGTAACAGGAAGCACTGCAGCGCTGACGGATGCCTTGAAATTGATCAATGTCGTTCCGAATCCTTATTTGGCCTTCTCTGAATATGAAATCAATAAGCTCGATAGCCGTGTGAAAATCACCAACTTGCCCGAGCGCTGCACCATCACCATTTACAATGCACAAGGTAAACTCATCAAAACCATCAAGAAAGACAGTCCAATCACCTACCAGGATTGGCCTTTGACAAATCATGCGAACATTCCAGTTGCATCTGGAGTATACCTCATTCATGTGGAATTACCTGGCGTTGGGGAGCGTGTGATTAAATCGTTCATCGCCATGCGTACCGTCGATTTGCAGAACATGTAGAGAGTTAAAAATGAAGAATGAAAAATTTGATGCTTCGCAATTTGATCCTAAAGGAATTTGATGCCTTCGGCAATTCAATGTAAGATTAAAGTTTTATGGCGTATGCTAGCATGACACTTAAGGTTATTCCATAAAATTTCTCTGTGCCTCTGTGGTACAAAAAAAGTTGTTTAATCAGAAGAGGTTCATGTGATACAAGTTAAAAAATAAACCACAGAGCCGCAGAGGACACAGAGGGTTTGAATTACTAATTTGATGTAATACAACTTGATTTTAAAAGGATTTGATACATTCGGCAATTCGAAGAATGATTAAAGTCTTATAGCGCAGCGGGTCTTATGTCTTATAGTCAGCCGCGGCTGACGGGTCTTTTGTCTTTTTTAGAGACTACAGCGGAATAGAAATCCGAAATGTTGCCCCCACATTGACCTGCGACTCAAGCACGAACACCTTCCCTTTGTGGTACTCGGTAACGATGCGTTTCACCAATGAGAGTCCAAGTCCCCATCCGCGTTTTTTGGTCGAAAAGCCCGGTTGAAAGATTGTTTTTAACTGATTTGGTGCAATTCCCTTGCCGCTGTCTTTGATGTCGATGTGTGCCCATTCGGGAGTAGAATGAATGGCAAGCAGCAAATTTCCAGAACCTTCCATGGCATCGACGGCATTCTTGCAGATGTTCTCAATGACCCATTCCATTAACGGTGCATTGTGAAGAATGGGAAGTGATTCCGTTGCTGTAAATTCGATGTGTACCTTGCTGGAAACGCGCGGACGTAGGTATTCAATCACGTGTTGAACCGTGACGTTTAGGTCGCTGACTTCCAACTTTGCACCCGAACCAATCTTTGAAAAGCGATCGGTGATTTTCTCTAAACGGTCCACATCTTTTTGCATCTCTCCGGTAATCATCGGGTCGGCATTTTGGTCCTTGAGCAGCTGAATCCAAGCCATTAAAGAGGATAGGGGAGTCCCGAGTTGGTGTGCCGTTTCCTTTGCCATTCCCGCCCATACTTGGTTTTGCTCGGCTTTTCGGAAGGTGCTAAAGATGAGGTAGCCAATAAAGACAAACATCCCAATGATGAAGAAAATGATGTAGGGGAAATACTGCAAACGCTTGAGCTCCTCACTGTCGTCAAAATAAAGCATGTTGCGTTGACCGTTCTGAAAATCAATGATGATCGGTTCGTTTTGCAGTTTCAATTCGCTGATGGTACCTGAAAGTGCTTCGGGTGTGATTTTGTCCTTTTTCAAGTTGCTGCCGATGACTTGATTGGTGCGTGCATCGACCAGCAACACGGGAACAAGATCCTGGTTGTTGATCAATTCATTGTTGAACGACTGAAGTAGGGAGTCACGCTGTTTTTCGAGCCGAATGAGCTCCTTGGAGTCGCAGTAATAATAGGTATTGAAGAGTCCATCGTAGATCTCAACGGTAAAGGAAGGGTTCGATTTTTCCCAGGTAAGTGCCAATGCTTTGAGGGAATCTTCAAAAACTTGGGTGATCTCCTTTGCGGAAAGTGCAGCGTTTTTCTGCGCAGCACGTATGTTTGAGGTATCAAAATCAAGGTTGACGTATCCCGAAATGGATTGGTTGTTGTCCATCAAGATGACAGGAATGTCCTTGTTTTCATTGATGATTTTCAGTGGAAATCCGTAATCTGGAATCACATCCAAGGGTGTTTCTTTGGACACTTCTTTGGTGGCATCTACCCACAACTGCACTTCTTTGCGCTCCTTATCGCGCAATTGACGGAAGGTTCTGTCTGTCAGTGTCACCAACTCCAATTTTTTCTTGATGGCATCGGCCCATTGCAGTGCACGCTCACGTTCGCGGCTTCCGACCTTCGAAACGATGTTGTTGGACACAAAAAGGGATGCGCCGACCATGATGATGGCAATCATCATCAGGGCAATTTTCCATTTTTGCTTGTTCGAGTATAAATTCATGAGCCAGAACGAAGGTAACGGAATTTTGTGTGTTTGCGTATGTCGGTGAAAAACCATTCACGGCATTTGATGGAATAAAGTACCTTTGCCCCATGGAAAAAGTGAAATCATATCTCCGCAGACCGCTATTTGTCTTTGTTGCCTTGTTTTTGTTGATTGCCATTCCATTGTTCACCCTGCCGTTGAATTTATTCCCGGGTGAAATTGTCTTCAAAAGTGGTTTGTTGACTGTTCCAGAGCAAGCGCCCTTGAGTTTGGCCTATTTCATCGGCTTTGGCTATGATGAAGCGGATATGGTGCATATTGAGTCCTTTCGTTTGTTGCCTCAGTCGTACTTCTTGGCTTTTTTCTTCCTGTTTGGCTTCCCGGGCTTAGCAGCGTATAGGGTGCATTTGGCGAATGAAAAGCGGGGGAAGTAGTTACGAGTTATTAGTTACGAATTACGAATTTGCTGGCTGAGGTGCGTAGCAGACTCGAAGCCCGAATTACGTTTTGCACTTAAACATCATGATGTCCAGTGGAATTTGAACACTTTGGGAATTTGTAATGTTTGAAGTCTAGCCCGAAGCTAAAATTCCTCAACTCGTAACTCGTCATTGGTAACTCGTAACTTTCAGAAGTCTTTTGTCTTACAGCGCAGCGGGTCTTTTGTCCCTTATCTATTCTCCCCAACCACAAAGTACATTTTCATTTTTCCTTTTCCTTTGACTTCGATGTCGCCACGGTATTCACATTGGAAGATGTCTTTTACCAATTCGTAGGTTGTTTCGGTAATGTTTACTTTGCCCAATTCGCCGGTGCTTTCTGCTCGACTGGCTGTGTTCACCGTGTCGCCCCAGATGTCGTATGCGAATTTTTTGGTGCCGACGACTCCCGCGACGACTTCGCCAGTATTGATACCAAGGCGACATTCAAAGTAGGGTTCACCTTTGGCGATGCACTCGTTTTTGTAGGCAGTCATGTATTCTTGGATTGCCAAACCAGCGCGTATGGCGTCAACAGGGTTGCTTTCATTGGCAACTGGCAAACCACCAGCACACATGTATGCATCCCCAATCGTTTTGATTTTTTCAAGGTTGTATTTTTCGACAATAGCGTCAAAAGCGGAGAAACATTTGTTCAATTCTTCAATCACTTCTTCGGGAGTCATGCTCGCACTTCGGGCTGTAAACCCTTTGAAATCTGTAAACAACACGGAAACTTTAGGGTAATGTTTTGCACTTGCCTTTCCTGTTGTTTTCAGTTCATCCGCCACTTCATCAGGCAAGATATTACGCAAAAGTTTGTCCGACTGCGCCTTTTCATCTCCGAGGGCATCGTTTGCTTCCACCAAAGCGAGCTTGAATTTGATCACAGAAATTGTGAGCCTGTAGCGCGTTTCAATGAGCAGGAACATAAAAATAGCTACGACCAATAATAACAGACCGCCGTTGATCAGTGCCTCTTGCATATTCAAATTGTGATTCATTTGAAAAAAGTAGCCAGAAGCTAAAATAGAAGGCACAATAATGGCCAACGAGTAATACCAATTCCATAAAACAAACATTCCTGCTCCGATGAACAAGGCCAAGTAGTTCAACGAGTGACCTGTGAAGTCATCCAATTGGATCACGCTGTACGTATAGGCATTTTGTAAGGAAATGAGCAGAAAAGGAATGAAAATCAGCATTTTCGTATTGATGAGCTTGCGCCTGTGTGCCAACAATGTGAATACGGTAATTACCGCAATGCCAATGCGCAAAGACATGATTTGCCAAAAGGCATGTGGAATGTTGAGATAGTCGGTGATTCCAAAAACAGGGTCAAAAATAATCGCGATCCAAGCGCCATAGGTATGGTATCTAGTAGCGGATTTGTCTAAATCATCTTCCCAAGTTAATTTTGCAGCAGTCATAGGTTTTGCATTTTTTCGTAGGTGTACAATATTAGCGTAAAAAAATGTTTTGTTGGTGAAAAGGACAACTTCTTCGCTCTTAGAGCTTCGAAGTTTAAAAAGACAAAGGACAAGGGACTTTGAAATTACGAATTACGAGTTACGTGTTTTTTGCTTCGAAGCAGTTCTCACTCAAAGCTTTCATTCACTAAATCTTCGTTGCTACTTTTAGATCAATCGCATATTAGCACTTTCTCAATTGCGATGATTTTATTTTCATCGGTCAGCTGAAAGAAATATAGTCCGTTTGGAAGGTTTTCTCTGGAAAATGTAATGGTATGTCCTGAAATATTCTTCATTTGCTTTATCGTCTGTCCGTATGCGTTGAAAATGGTGAGGCTTGCATTGGATAGATTGCCTGATGTCTGGATGGTTGCTGAGGAAGTGAAGGGATTTGGGAAAATTGAATAAGAACCCTCGCTTAAATCTTCAAGACCTAAGGTGGTTTGTCCCGCCTGAATGCATGCATTTGGTGTGCTGTTGTAGGCGTAATCTTTCACCGTGAACGAGGTGGATGTTTGAAACACATCCAAGCGCACCCAGCCGTAATAGGTATTCGCACCCACAATAAGTTTCAGCGCCAAATAGCGATCTGTCGCCCCCGGCCAATATCCTGTGCTTGAACCCACACCCAATGTACCCGGGTAATTTGTACCGTACCACGTATCGAGTGAATCACAAATGCTTGTAGACGATTCTAGGGCCCAAGCAAAATAGTCACCGCCGACTGCTTTCCCAGCATAAGCATTGTTCTGTTGAGGGGAACACAGCACCCCAGCGGTACCCGCGCTTCCACCAAAATACAGCATGAAGTCCACATTCCCGTCGTTGTTCAAATCTAAGGAGAAGGTGGCATTGGGTGTAGCGTCGGGGATGTCGGTATAGATGATTTGTGCATGGAGGGCAGTGCTGACCAAAACCAAGATGAACAAAGAGCATAAGGTTGTCAATGCTTTTAGCGATTTATTTTTTGTTTTCATGTGAAATGAAGGGGTTGTTTTCTTGTAATAAAGTCGATTGAAAAGCTTCGGTTTTGACTTTGTGATTAAGGCAGATTAAAATCGACCAGTTCGTAGTTGATACTTCGTCCGCCTTCATTGGTTTGTTTTAAAATTCCTTTTTCTACCAAATCTTTAATGTCTCGCAAGGCCGTATCGGATGAGGTCTTATTGATTTTCGCCCATTTTGAACTTTGTAATTTCCCTTCGAACTTATCAAATAGCATATTCACGACTTTTCGTTGTCTTTCGTTGATTGAGGTTTTTTCGTGAAGCGTCCAAAATGCTGCTTTTTTAAGAATTTGTTGGGTAGTATGTTCCGTGGCCAGCATAGCGCTTTTATGGCAGTGCAGAAACCAATTGATCCATTCGGTAATGTCATTTGAGCTGTGCTGGACTTTTTGTAATACAGCATAATACATTTTACGCTCTTCCAGAATTTGGCTAGACATACTATAAAAGCGCTCGCCACTTCCTTCAGAACGAGCAAGGAGCAGATCTGTAAGTGCACGACCGATTCGACCATTCCCATCATCAAATGGATGAATAATGATAAACCAGAAATGGGCTATTGCGGCTTTTAGTAAAAGGTCGAGTGAATGATTTGTATTAAACCAAGTGATGAACTTTGTCATTTCTGCTTGCACAAACTCAGGCCTAACTGCTTCGTAATGTACTTTTTCTTTGCCCATTGCCCCAGAAACCACTTGCATTTCTTTTGTGCGATAACAACCCACCTCAATTTGATAAGGCCCGCTAAATCCGGTAGGGAAGAGTGCGGCATGCCAGCCAAACAAGCGTTTTTCTGTGAGTGGTAATTCATAGCGCTGTGTCGCATCGAGCATCATTTCTACAATCCCTTCGGTATGACGATTCGTTTTAACAAGTCCTGCAGATTGAATGCCCAATCGTCTGGCAATCGATGAACGTACTTGATCATAGTTGAGCAATTCGCCCTCTATTTCTGATGATTTTACAACGTCGAGTGTTAATGCAGTGAGCGTCGCTTCTTCTTTTGCAGTGAATCCTAAAGCATTCATCTGTCCGATGATTTTACCTTGCATTAAACGCACTTCACCGAATATGGAGTTGATCACCGAGTCTTGCCAAGTAAAGTCAGTCCAGTTGTTATATTCGTAGATGTATTTTGCCATTGAATCCGACGTTTGCGGCAAATATAAGAAATAAACACCGCAAATATGCGGTGAATAAGAAAGGTTTTCAACGCAGGTGGAGATCATTTATTCTACCCAAACTTATGTCAGGTAGTTCAATTGTTGGCATAAACGTTTTGGAGCTGCTATTGTGGCTTGGGTTTATTCTTTTATAAATTGAAATGTCTGTTTCAAAGTCTCTCCCAAACTTAACAAGTAAAAACCTCCAGATAAATGGCCTAATTCAATGATTGTGTTCTCCGAAGTTATTATTCCTTTTAAAATTGTTTTACCTGTATTGTCATGAACCACATAAGATGCCCCTAAAAGTTTTTGATCTGCTTTGACATGGATTAAACTTTGAGCAGGATTAGGGAAAATAGAAAACAGTGCAGTACTACCTATTTCATTAAGGCCTACTGTCTCACAACCTGCTGAATTCAGTAAGCTTGCTCTGGGCGCAACAATGGCTGTAGCTCTGATTCTATCTTTTTGCCCTTGAGTAAATCTGTTGACCAAAGGACAATAAGCCATGTAGTTGTACCGGCTGTTGTCCCACACACCAGTCGAAGTACAGGGGTTAGTTGTACCGCAATCTCCTTGCTTATGAATGGGTGTATCGCAAACATGATCGCCATCTACAAGACAATCCGTGTCTACTGGACAAGAAACATTACCACCATCACCATTGAAGGTATGATAAAGAAAAAAACCGTGACCAACCTCATGAGGCAATGTGCCACTATTACTTGTCATAGAGGTGGAAACAATAACTAATCCATCATAAAGTCCCCCAAGGGGATAGGATGCATAGCCAACAAAACCTCCATTACAGATTTCGCTAACAACCCAAATATTGTAATAGTCAGAGGCAGGCCATCTGCTGAGGTCTTTTATGGTAGTTTCAAGTGCTCCACTGCATGTATTCCCCGTTGGTGTTATTCCATTTGTTGAATAATTTAGAACAGTTGAACCATCAACTCTGTTCATGCCGTTGGTTGAATTGCCATTTGGGTCTTTGCTTGCAAGGCAAAATTCCAATTCAACATCAACGCCTAAACCGTTAACATTTCTAAAGCGGTCATTGAGTCCCGCAATAGCTTGTTGAATTTGAAGATCTGAAATATTGGAACCTGTTCCAATGGACTCGCCCATATGAATAACATGTACAACAAGAGGAATCGTGTAAATGAGAGATTTTAATTCACTTCTTGCTTGATTGTCAGTGCGTGCATCCACTTGCGATTCAAAGTGAAGGAATTGATTCCGATAAGCAGAATCGTTCTGCATTCGCATGTTATGAATGAAATCTGTACCGCATTCAGCATTTTGTCCCATGCCGAGCATTTGAAAAAACAAGAGAAATAACAGTAATGGGATTAAATCCGAAGATTTTTTCATATTCTATCTTATTGTTGCTCTATCGTTTGGCTTTTCAGAACCTTCCCCGTTTATTGAGTTGTTTCTGGTTCCAACTTCTTGTTTTCGTTCTTGTAAATCCTTGTTAAGCAGTGTAAAGATAATCTTTATTCGAGTCAGTCCTCAATTTCATCTCTATCTTGATTTACTTCTGCCAACTTCTTTTAAAACTTAAATTCAAGTAATAGATGCAACTTTTAGATTGCAAAACAAGTTAAGTTTTGTAGTTGTAATTTTATTTTATTGGGTTTATTTATTGCCTTGGGTTTTTGAATTTATGGGTCAGTATTTACAATGCCCTCTAACGTTTTACGACCCGGAGGGTTGCGCTTGTGAGCTATTAGCTGTTCGGTTTAATCTTATCCTATTTTTGAGATATACCAATGTACTTTTTTAATTCAGTTTGTTTTTCTGCTTGCTTTATTAAAAAGTCCGCTACGTCAGCTCTATTGATTCCGCCGATGTGAATTCCCTTGAATAATGTATTTTCAACACGGTATTTTTCTGTCAATTCCCCATCCAATAATCTTCCTGGCCTCACCACTGTCCAATTCAAATCTGAATTGGTGATCATTTCCTCCATCTTCGTTTTGTCAGCATAGACGTCTTTTAAAAGGTAATTTAAAAACATCCTAACAAGCCAAGACACATAATTTTTACTTTCTCCAGCTCCAAATCCGGTAACAAAAATTAGTGGAATGTCTATTTTGCTTTCCCCATGTATTTCCACGATTAATTTTGCGAAATCCGAAAAGAGGGACGTCGCTTTCATATTCTTACCAGTCCCCAATGTTACAATAAGAGCATCTGCGTTTTGGATTGAATTCAATAGGTCCGCTTTATTGGTTGCGTCACCGAGGATCATTTTTAACGAAGTTTTATCTTCTATTTCAACTTCAGATCGAGAAAGGGTAGTGATCGAATGATTTCTTTCTAATCCTCTTTTTACTGTTTCTAATCCAATACCAGCCGAGGCTCCTATGACAGTTATATTCATTTTTCTTGTTTTTTTATGGTTTTCGGTTGTGATCTGATTGCTTAAGCTCAGCGTGCCCAACTGTTTAAATTCCGATAGGTATCGAGATCGTTGCACGGAAGTGCGAACTGGGCTGGCTCTTGCTTGCTGTTCTGTCAGTTTTTTTTATTTCAATTTATTCTTCAAATCCATTCTTTCGTGCAGGATTCTTGTAACCTCGATTGATTTATCTTCCATTATCCGGTAGAAAAGAATATGCTTTGAGACTTTTTTACCTTTCAAATCAGGGGATATTTCTTCATATACTTTGCCTTGCTGTGGTTTCTTGGCGATTGCAGCACAAGCATTGAGAATTAACTTGTAATATTCGTCTTCTTGACTTTCGGACCAGGTGTCGAAGGTATAATTCCAAATATCAGATAAATCCTTTACGGCATTGTTTGTCAACTAAAACTTCGCCATTTACTTTCTTTTTGCCTTTAACATTTTTAAATGTTCTTCTGGATCAAAATCTTCGGCTAAACCGCTGTTTATACCCTCATCTATAGCATGGCGCAAAGCAATGATTTTCTGTTCTTCTTCTTCAAGAAGTCTCAACCCGGCACGTATTACTTCACTTGCATTTTTATAACGACCTTCTCTTAATATACCTTGAATGAATTGATCAAAATAACTACCCAAAGTAATGGATGTGTTTTTACTCATAACATCATTTTTTGTAAAAATACCAAATATTGGTATTATTTCAAAATAGACCCAAGAAAATTTTCAATTACATAGGTATTTGAAGTATATGTTTCGAATAACGTCTTCTAACTTATTCGCACTGTACAGAATAATCACACGCGAATAAATTTAACTAGTGGAATAAACATGGATTTTAGATGGAGTCAATGTACTCTGCCAATGTATAATCCAAAGCTGTAATTTGATTTTTATCATGAGTAAATAACTCAATCTTCATTCTTCTACATTGAAAAATACTGACATCTGGATGATGCCCAGTTCGATCAGCATGTTTGGCAACTTTTAAAAAAAATTCAGCCAATTGGGTTTGATTTTCAAACGAAAATGACTTTGCTAATCTGTTATTTTGTATTTCCCAACTCATGGCTTTTATATCACTTATGTCTAAACCAACAATCTTGGCGTTCGTTTTCGTATAGTTTAAATACGGTATTAACGGGAGCGCCGTGTCTCAGTTGTCTATTAAATTGTGTTCTTGCTAAATAATTAAACGCTCCCATATCACCTGTATACGCCGTTTGATTTTCACCATTGGCATATTCGTGAATGGCGCATAACTTTTTAATGAAATCAAAGAATATTGGAGCTTCACTTCCAATTACTCCACAATTTAAAAGAGTTTCAGATCTAAACTTGCTTTCATATTCGGCATAATCGCTTATGTTTTTACGCAGATGGGTAGAATGATCCAACATCCAATCATTGTTGAGCGTTTTTGGCTCGTCACCGCAAAAAATAGATCCCGAATTTTCAATAAAATAAGAATCAATAAAAGGATTATTCACCAGAGTAACATCTGTGATGTCAGTAACGAAAATATTTTTGAAGAACTGGACATGGTGTTGCAGAAAATCCATGTACACAAAGTACCGATAGACATTGGGATTAAATTGAGTGTTGTACTCTATTTTAATGAATGAAACATATTCATTTTCGAATTTTTCACAGGTTTCTAAGGTGAAATTGTTGTGGAAAATTATCCCTTGAACCTGCTGTTTCGCGACAGATTCAGCCCAATCCCGCACCAATTCATAATTATCATGATCAAGCGTTGTATTGCGATTTACATCATACACCCCGGTAATATGGCATGCCATAATCACATTCGTATTTGGACGAAAACGGCGAATTTCGAGAGCCATAGGTCAAGAATTGATTAAGTTCTCTTTTTTAATGGTTGCACAAATACTGTTTGGAATATTTCTGTTGTAAATATACGTTCTAATGTCTACTTTTTTTACGCGAAACTGAGTTTGTGCCCTTTCGTAAAAATCAGCATCGGCAGCGAAGCCACTTTTGAAGGAATAGTTTGAGAATACTTTTTTGCGACCGAATAATGTTCCAAAGAGAACCGTTTCATCCAAATGGATGAGTTTTTTTAAGTCATTTTTATCGGGAACATAATAATCGTCGCTGGTATCCACGATCGTTTCAGTTGTAGAACAAATCAAATCTTCCTCATTGATCTCTCGAAGACAAGAGTTTAAATGATGAGGTTTGTATTCGTCGTCGCCATCAATGATTGTTATAAATTCACCTACACTGTTTAAAACACCGCGATTGATTGATTCTGATTGACCTCGGTTACTATGTCGGATGTAGATGATTTTATTTTCGTGTTTTTCAGCATATTTCAACAAAGCATTGCGATGAGTAACTTTACTGCCATCGTCGATAATAATGAGCTCGAAATCTTGAAAATCTTGGTTTAAGACTGAATCAATTGCTTTTTTGATATAATAAAAATCGGTATTGTAGACAGCCATGAGTACCGAAATTTTTACTTGCTTTGACATAGAATGCTTGCTGTTCAAAAATTGATGGTTGTTAATTGCTTTTAATCTTTTAAACTAACTTATACGTGTAATTTAATTCGGGGTGCAAGTAACTCATTTTTCTGTTTGAATAGGTTAATTTCTGGTTATTTTAACGATTAATTGTGTTTCTCGAAGGACATATAGAAAAAATTGATCCATTTCGCTAGTGCGTCAACCAATCGCATGTTATGGGAAGGGTTTATTTTAGTTTCTTAATTGCATTGCTTTCTGCTAAAGATTTCATTTGCGTTATTGCAATTGTATTGAGTTGAATCAATCGTTCGTTTTGGTTTAGGCCTTTTGTGATAAGTAATGCGTTGATACTTTCCAAATTACTCAATACAACTAGCTGCTCTAAAGTCGAATAGTCTCTGATATTCCCTTTATTCTCTGGGTTGCTGTCTTTTCAGTCCATTCTTTAACGCTTAATTTATAGCTATTCAGACCTGCTTGACCTTTAATTATGGCGAATTCGCCATAATTAAAATCGGGATTATAAACCGATTCCCAAATTCCAAGATACTCGACAGTATTTCTATTGCGCAACCAATCAGAAATAAAAAAATCTCCGTCTTTAGCTTTCAGCATATCAGTCAACGAAATAAATTCTTGCTCGTTGTCAAAAAGGATAGAAATTTCTTTGCCTTCAACTTGTATTTTCTTGTTTTTTGCCATAAATCAAATTTACGGAAAATGTATGTTAACCCCGGAAGGCTTTTAT
>Ga0114977_10001972_pt1 | contig 13355 bp, 8 predicted proteins | sample S_130805_MF_Meta_FD_87026 | JGI IMG/M metagenome (GOLD analysis project Ga0114977, IMG submission 87026) | Freshwater microbial communities from Lake Simoncouche, Canada to study carbon cycling - S_130805_MF_MetaG | ecosystem: Environmental > Aquatic > Freshwater > Lake | place: Lake...
ATGCGAACCGTAAGAAAAACACCTCCGAAAAGTAACCACACTACGACAAAGGGAACTTTCACCCCTAACCAACTCGGTGTTCCGAAATCGTAGAAAAGGACCGCATCCAATGGCACTACAAACGTTTTACCAAAAAAACTGTCCACGCCTTGGATCCAACCCGGCAACTGTTGCTCGTTCTCAAGCGACTTCGGCGGCAATTCACTGGGGAGTTGCAATTCGAAGGGATCTGCGGTTAATTGCGAGGGAGTCGCTGGTGCTGCCGTGGAGTCTTCTTGCCCCCTGGCGTAAACGCCACTCAGAGACAAAGTCAGGACGATGAACACCCAAAGGTTTGCCCACCGTGTGCAAAACGCATTTCCACATAACTTCGAATCTGGCAATCTCATGAGCGTCTCAAGAAGAAAAAGGAAAGTAGTCCGAACTTCGAAATCGGACCATCGAAATCGGAAGCAACGGCAATTTGGATCGCGATGCGTTGTTTTAAGCGAGTGTCGAATTCGCTGATAATCAACACGTAAATCAACGCGTAAATCAGGACCTAAATCAGCACGAAAGGGTACGAGAGAGGCGGCTAAATCATACGTCAGAACAAATCGGCTTGCACCGGGATTGCAGTAGAAATTTCGAGGCAAATACCCCATAATAAAAGTGCTGTTCGGATAGCCTAGGCCGTTGCAGAAACCTAATCGGGTTGGATCCTTGCCGACCGATTCGGCCCTTCGGTTGAAAATCTTCCAAACCATCCCTCCCACCTAAGAACACCCCAGTGGTTCCCTTCCTAGTCCGCACCACGGATCGCTTACCCCTACGCAATGATGCTCCATTCCATACACCGTTGGCTACGTAACGATTCAGAAGCTTCATCGTCCTGTGCATCGACAATTGCGTCCACTTCAGCGAGAGGTCGGTCACAGAGCCAACACGTAGCGTTGCGAGTATGCTGGGTGCTTTTGCTCACTAACCTCGTCGTCGCTTACGCGACCGAGTCGCTCCGAGCCCAGCAAGCAGAAACCGCAGACAACGAAGTCAACTTCGCCACCGAGATTCAACCGATCCTCGCCCGCCGCTGTTTCGCTTGTCACGGCCCCGATCAAGCCGAAGCGGGACTTCGATTGCATGAACGAGACCAAGCGTTCGCGAAACTCGAATCGGGATTCTCGGCAATCACTCCAGGCAAACCAAGCGACAGCCATTTGCTTGAGCGGGTCCGAAGCCAAGAAGAAGGGGTGCGCATGCCGCCAGAAGGGAAACCTTTGACGGAGCGTGAAGCAATGCTCTTCGAGCGTTGGATCGCACAAGGAGCACAGTGGAAAAAGCACTGGGCATTCGAACCACTCTCCCGCCCAGATGTCCCTACTGTATCGGTGACGCAACCTGACAACGTACCGAAATCCTCGCACCCCATCGATGCTTTCATCGATCACAAACTCGCAAAGCGGGGACTTCATCGCGCACCGCAAGCCGAACCAGTTCATCTGTTGCGGCGTCTGTATTTTGACTTGATCGGATTGCCACCGAGTCCCGAACAAGTCGAATCATTCATGGCCCGAGCAGCATCGGGGTTCGACCAAGCTTGGGAATCCGAGATCGACAAGCTTTTGGCATCTGAGCAGTACGGCGAACGATGGGCTCGCCACTGGCTCGACGTCGTGCGTTATGCCGAAACAAACAGCTTTGAACGCGACGGAGCAAAGCCCCATGCTTGGCGATACCGCGACTATGTGATTCGCTCTTTGAACCAAGACAAACCATACAACCAATTCCTCTTGGAGCAACTTGCCGGAGATGAGCTTCCCAATCCAACGCGAGACTCCTTGATCGCAACCGGTTTTTACCGACTCGGTATTTGGGACGACGAACCTGCCGATCGTGAACTTGCGCTCTACGATGGACTCGATGATATCCTCACCACGGTGGGGCAGGGCATTTTGGGGCTCACCATCAACTGCAGTCGCTGCCACGATCACAAGATCGATCCGATTCCGGCCAAAGACTATTACAGTGCGTTGTCTTTCTTCCGAAACATTTCGAATAACGGCTATGGGCCACAAGTCGAACGCCCATTGATCGCGACTGAGGAAGACAAACAAGCGTTTCGCGATCGCGAAGTATATATCCGAGAAGAAGCGGATCGCTTGCAGAAACGCCTCAGCGAGGTCGAGGCCGAACTGCGTCAACAGTTCGACGCGATGAACCAGACCGTATCGAAATCCTACGATCTCGATGACCTTGAGTATCGCTACTACCGTGACACATTCGACAAATTGCCTGATTTCGATCAGCTTAAACCAGAAACGATTGCAAAGGTCGATCCGCCTTTGATCGACATCGGTGCTTCGACCCGCCCGGAATTCTTCGGCTTTGTATTCACCGCGAATTTGATTGTCCCCAAAGATGGTGAGTACACATTTATCCTCGATTCCGACGATGGATCAAAATTGATTCTCGATGGCAAGCAGATCATCGTTTACGACGGAATTCATGGTACAGGTCAGCCGAAACGCGCTAGCGTGGTTCTGAAGCAAGGTCGCTATCCGCTGCGACTGGATTATTTCCAACGCCAGCATGGCAAAGGGCTGTCACTTCATTGGAACGGCCCTGGATTCCGTCGAAAACGCTTGTCCGTCGATGCTGGCGAACAAGCCAAAGATCTGCAACAAGCCATTCAAAACTCCAACGTTGAGGGACTTGATGCCGCACTCGTTGCAGAATTCAAACAAGTCCGAAAATCGCTTGAAGAAGTCAAACGACAGAAGCCTTGGGAAGAGTATGGGATGTGCGTCAGCGAGAATGGCACCCAACCACCCGAAACCTTCATCTTGACCCGCGGTAGTCCGCAAGCCAAAGCAGACAAAGTGGAACCGGCTTTCCTATCGATTCTTGGAGGAACAGCACCATCGATTGAACCGGTGGCACAAGCCAACTCCTCTGGACGCCGACTTGCGTTTGCAAAATGGGTTACCGATCCTTCGAACCAAATGACAAGTCGTGTATTCGTCAATCGCGTTTGGCAACACCATTTCGGACGAGGCATCGTCCGCTCCCCGAATAACTTCGGACAACTCGGAGAGACCCCGACACACCCCGAACTCCTTGATTGGCTTGCAACACAATGGGTCGATTCCGGTTGGCACATCAAGCCTTTACACAAGCTAATCCTCACCTCGAAAGCCTATAGGCAATCGGTTAATCCGAGCAACGAAGCACTCGAGCGGGACGCAAACAACGATTTATTCAGCCGATTCGACATGAGGCGACTCAGCGCAGAAGAAATCCGAGATTCCATTTTGATGGTCAACGGAACCCTTAACACGACCATGTTTGGACCGAGCATCTATCCGGAACTATCGAGAGAAGTTCTCGCTAGTCAGTCCGTTCCTGGAAAGGGTTGGGAGAAGTCCGATGCTGCCGATCAAGCACGGCGCAGTGTTTACATCCACATCAAGCGATCACTCTTGGTGCCAATGCTATCGAACTTCGATTTTCCAGAGCCCGATACCAGTTGTGAAGCGAGATTTATCACCACACAGCCAGGTCAAGCTCTCGGAATGCTCAATGGCGACTTCTTGCATCGACAATCAGAAGCTTTAGCGATGCGACTCAAGAAGCAAGCTGGAGAGAGCGTTGAGAATCAAATCAAACTCGCTTTCAACTTGGCTTTTTCGCGAAATCCAACACAAGATGAAATTCAAAAAGCGATCGCATTCATCGATAAGCTAAAGGCTGACCACAAGCTCGACGCAGATCAAGCCCTCGGGTACTTCTGCTTGTTTGTGTACAACTTAAACGAGTTCATCTACGTCGATTAACACTTGAAGCCCGCACACAATTAACCCGCACACAACAAAACCGAGAACGAGAGAACGATTATGCGACCGAATTTTTGTGGACGAACACGGCGCGAATTCCTCTGGCAAACCGGAGCCGGATTCGGTGGGTTAGCGCTTACTGGAATGCTTTCTCAGGACGGTTTCTTCGCCAAGGCGAACGACACGGAACCGAACGGAGAGAGGAAACTACCGCAGCCCCATTTTCCACCGAAGGCCAAAAGCGTCATCTTTTTGTTCATGTACGGTGGACCGAGTCACATCGACACCTTTGATTACAAGCCCACCATGAAGGGGCGAGACAATCAGACAGTCGAAGTGAAAACCTTCGGTAGAGGCGGTCACAAGAACCAAGGGCGAATCGTCGAGCCTCGCTGGGACTTTAAACAGTACGGACAGTGCGGCAAGTGGGTCAGCGATTTGTTTCCCAATGTTGCAAAGCATGTCGACGACATCGCGTTTATCCATTCCATGACAGCTGATTCACCGATCCATGGTTCGGCGATGCTCATGATGAACTCCGGTCGCGTCCAAAGCGGGCACCCGTGTCTAGGGTCTTGGGTAAACTATGGATTGGGAAGTGCAAACGAGAATCTTCCAGGCTTCGTCGTCATGCTCGATCCGACCGGTGGTCCGATTTCTGGAGCAAAGAATTGGTCCAGCGGCTACATGCCAGCGAGTCTTCAAGGAACCATTTTCCGAACTCAAGGAACACCGATCCTTGATTTGAAGTCGCGTGAAGGAGTTTCTCGTGAATTGCAACGAGAGATCCTAAATGCGTTGAAGGATCAGAATCAAATTCACGCGCAGATGCGAGGAGACCGATCCGATTTGCTTTCTCGCATTTCAAGCTATGAACTGGCTTATAAGATGCAAGAGAGCGCGCCGGAAGCGGTCGATACCAAAGACGAATCCGCAGACACTTTGGGTATGTACGGAATCGATCAAGATCGCACTCGCGACTTCGGTACGAAGTGCTTATTGGCCCGACGACTCGTTGAACGAGGGGTTAGGTTTGTGCAAGTCTACTCAGGCGGTGCGCACAACGATGACAACTGGGATGCGCACTCCGATCTAAAGAAGAACCATGACTTCCATGCCGGCAACACCGACAAACCTATAGCCGGGTTACTCGCCGACTTGAAGCAACGCGGACTCCTCGACGAGACCCTAGTGATTTGGGGTGGGGAATTCGGACGCCAACCCACGGCGGAATATGCGGAGGGGACCGGACGAGACCACAATTCCTACGGCTTTACCATGTGGATGGCGGGCGGCGGAATCAAGGGTGGTGTAAGCGTCGGGACCACCGACGAACTCGGTGCGGCGGCTGTGGAAAAACCATTCCACGTCAAGAACCTACACGCGACCGTTTTGAACCAACTCGGATTCGATCCCAATCGCTTATCGTACTTCCATTCGGGCTTGGACCAAAAACTCGTCGGTGTCGAACCGATCGAACCAATCCACGAAATCATTGCTTAGAGTCCAAGCCGCGAATTAGGATCCCTTCACGATGTCGTCCTGTGATTCAGTGCCGTCCGGTGATTCAGTGCCGTTCGGTGATTCAGTGCCGTTCGGTGATTCAGTCAGTACTAGCTATTCACCCGAATCAAAACATGGGCTGCCCATAGCCGTTCTGATATCGGGAGGAGGGACGACCCTCAAAAATCTAATTGACCGTCAAAAGTCGGGAGAGCTTTCTGTCGATTTCCGACTCGTGATCAGTTCACGCAAAGAGGCAAAGGGATTGCTGTTCGCTGATCAAGCGGGAATTCCCAAAGCGGTGCTTCGGCGAAAAGATTTTAGTGACGGCGAATCCCACTCAGAGAAGATCTTTGAAGCCGTCCGACGTTCCGGTGCGCGGTTAGTGGTGATGGGTGGGTATTTAGAGCACCTCCTCATACCCGAAGATTTCACAAACCGGGTAATCAACATTCACCCATCTTTAATCCCAGCGTTTTGTGGACAGGGGATGTATGGATTGCATGTTCACCAAGCCGCGATTGACTTCGGTGTGAAAATCACCGGATGCACCGTTCACTTCGTCGACAATCAGTACGACCATGGGCCGATTCTCTATCAAGCATCATGCCCGGTTCTTCAAAACGATACGGCGGAAACACTTCAGCAACGAGTCTTTGAATTAGAGCGGGAGGCATTGCCAGCCGTGCTCCAAGACCTCGCACGGAAATTCTTAAATCCGCTCTAACAAACTAACGTCGACGTACCGAGCGCTGGTTCGTATTGCTCACACGGGGCTTCGCTTGGGCTCCGTTGTTTGCTTGAACACCATTCGCGGTGTAACCCGATGGAGACTTCGTTGCTGGACGATTTGCCTGCACCATCGGACGAGGAGCTTCCCCTGTCCCAACCGAACCGTTTGAACCACTAACAGTATCCCCCTTCGATTTAGGAATGGTGGTTAACCAAGAATCTTCGGTCGAGGGATTCTCAAGGACTTCGGTTAGCCGTTTGTGATAGAGTGCCAGTGCGCGGGTCGCATGACCTCGAGGACCGATCGGCCATTTATGCGATTTGTTGTCATCAATGTGCTTGAGCAGAAAGTCGATCGCCTTCTCTACCCGCTCGGTTTGTAGTTGATCATCGCCGACGGTGAACATCAACCACTCAAGCATATGCCCAGTGGTTTGCACTTTTCGCTCGTCCTTCGGATCGTTTCCACGGGCTTCGTACCAATTCGTGCTGAAACTTCCGTCTGGGTTTTGCAGCTTCCAAGTGAAGTCGATGAATTCGTTGACGAACTTCGCTGCTCGCAAGTACTGCCCTTCGAGTGGCTGACCTTGAAGGACACGTTGCTTGATCGCGAAGGTGTACCCCATCAAGCGATGCGTACCACCGCAAGCGGCACCGACGATGGGTTGAGCCAGTTCCTCTTGGATCAGCTTTTGAATGCTCCAAACCTTACCATCGTTGGACCGCCACACCTTGTTCGAGTCGACGTAGTACGAAAGGCCAATGAGCTTGAACGTCAATTCAGAACGCTCTCGGCAGGTCGCCATCTCGTAGTAGACCAAGTCCTGAACAGTGAACTTTCGATCACCGATTTGAATCGGATAATCTGGTGGAACTTGGCACTGCGCCAAGATCGACAGAAACTGTCCAGCATGACCTTGTACCCCTCCGCCCACGTTTGGAACAAAGCTATTTCCGCGTGGCGTAAAAATTCGCTGCGTCTTACATAGTCCGTTGTGGCACATCCATCCGATGGCATTGACTCGACCTTTGGGGCCGACCATTTCGTAATCGCTACCGAAGGCGAGCAAGGCGTGCATTACCGCCCAAGGGGACCTCTCGGCGGTGGTTTCCGGATGCGTCAAGTAGTAGTCCAAGCAGTTCTGCACCCGTTCCAACCGAGCTCTCTGCTCTGGCGTGCCATTGAACTCCTGCGAGCCACTGATCGCTTTCTTGCTGAGCTTGGAATTTTTGGCACCAGAATACGCTTCGCTGTTAGCAGTTGCTTCGCGATTGGAATCCAGAGCATCCGAATTGCCCAAGGCATCAGGAACTTCGGGACTAGCGTCCTCGTTTGCCGATCCCCATTCCCCGTAAAGCACTGGCTTCTGAGCGTTCTCGGCGTCAACGCCTTGAAGCGAACTGTCGCTTTGAGCGATGCGAGACGGAGCGTCTTCTTGAGCAAGATATTCATCCATGTCTTGCTCTGGACTTTTCAATTCCCGTTTCTTCGGGACACGAGCGGCGCTCCGTTCGTCTTCCAGTTTGCCTGAATCCCGAGCCGTCGAATTTGGCAAAGTGGGAGTTGACGAGGTGGAACTTCGGGATGGATTGAGGATTAGCGGGGCTGGGTTCTTTGAGTTCGCCGACTCACCGTTAGCTTCGTGCACGAATTCTTTGGATGTCGTGAACTTAGGGGGTTCGCTGACAGCATCACCGATTTCTATGCTGCCGATTTCCACTCCCCCAATCTCCAAACCGCCAATCTCCAAACCGCCGATTTCTATGCCACTAATCTCTTGCTCGTTGATTTCTGCACCGAGGACTTCGGAGTTCTCATCCGTTTGGGCGAGTACTTGACCGACGACGTGACCGGCGAGGACTTGGGGCCAATTCAAAGGCTGCATCCCTGCAGAGCCGATGGCCAAAACGGGATGAATCGATTCGTGTTGATAGTCCGCAACCAAGAGGGTTCGGATCCATGCGCTCGCGGTGGCGACACCTGAAGACTTCCCTGCGACGACTGATTTTGGCCGCCCAGTTTCTTGGGCACGCACCGCTGGAAGCGGCAATGAACTGAGTGCGGCGGATTCCTTATTCCCACCTTCGCGTAGCATATTGACCGGTGGTTCATCCGGTGTTTGAGCTAGCAGTTCCGCGTTGGGAACGGGGAAAAGAGAAGCTAGCACCAGAGCTTTAAGGAATACCGAGCGGGGATTCGGCATAGGATGAAACCGTGGATAAGGAAACATGAAACGGGGCGATCAGGTGCAGGTAGCGTCAACGTCAAAGAGAGGAGTCACACACCCGTTCTTCTATCGGCCTGAGAGGGGGTGATCATACAACCATAAAAACCGAAATAATTGCTAAAGCGGGCAGGGGAGGGCGCGCAAGGAAAAACTGCCGGTCAACCTTCCTAAACCAAGACCAGGAAAGCACTTAAACGCAGCAACTGGTGTAATTAAAAAGGTAAAAAATTGAAATCAAGGCCCTTGCAATGAACATTTCTGCAAGATTTGCGTACAATCTGCAAAACTTACGGGCCCAAAGAAGGGGCCGTTTCGCTTTTTGGAGCCGTTTTAAAATGGTTACCGGGAAGAGAAACGACATCGTTCCATGCGAGAAACTCGTTGCGGACGCGTGTCGAAGTAACGCTCATGGAATCGATATTGATCGTTTCGATAGCGTAAGAAGCGATTGAGCTATTAGCTTTCGGGCTAGAAAGGTTGCTCGATGACAACACGAAAAGAATCGCTGGCAAAACTCAAGGAGGTTTTATTGCTGCGACGTGAAGCCCTTCGAAGGGCACTCGATGGTGATATCAGCATGTTGCAGTCCCTCAATCAAGAGGGAGGAGACGTCATGGATGCAGCGATGGATACTGCCCAAGACGAGATCAGCAGTCAATTGGTAGAAGTCGAAAGCAGGGAACTTCATCAAATTGAAGATGCACTTGCTCGCTTCAAGGATGACATTTACGGCGACTGCGAGGTTTGTGACAAACCTATTCCATTAGCAAGGCTTCAAGCAGTCCCGTACGCAACGACTTGTATCGATTGCGCCCGGAAACAAGAATCTGGACAGTTGCGTCAAGGCGAAGAATTTAGCTGAGAGCAGAATGCCAGAACCCGGTTTGCCTGAGCCAGAGATAAAGGTCATCGGTCCATATCGGATCGAGCGAATACTTGGACGTGGCGGAATGGGAACGGTGTATCTTGGCATTCATGCGAAGAGTGGCGAGAGCGTTGCCGTTAAGCTGATCGCAAGTGAGATGGCTGAGCATCAGAGGTTCCGTCGCCGTTTTGATGCTGAGATTCAAACGCTTATGCGATTGAAACATCCGAGCATCGTTAAGCTGATCGGTGTTGGTGAAGAAAAGGGGCTTTTGTTTTACTCGATGGAATACGTCGAGGGAGAAAATCTTCACCAACGCCTCAGGCGACAAAAACGGATCGCTTGGCCACTTGTCTTGGACTGGGCGATCGATATCGCAAGCGCACTCAAGCATGCGCATGACTTCGGCATTATCCATCGAGATATCAAGCCCGCGAATCTGCTTCTAGATACCAGCGACAAGATCAAATTGACCGACTTTGGCATCGCCAAACTCTTCGGTGCGCAAGAGTCTACAGTCCCTGGTTCGGTTATAGGGACGGCCGATTTTATGCCCCCGGAGCAAGCCGAAGGACAAGCCGTCACACCGAGAAGCGACCTGTATGCACTTGGAGCGATCTGTTACGCTTGCCTAGCTGGTCGTCCACCATTTACAGGAACGAATGTACCGGAGATCTTGTTCAATGTCCGGTATGGAGTCTATGCCCCGATTGCGTCTTTGGCTCCTGATACTCCTGAGGAATTCGCCAGGCTCATCGACGAGCTTCTTGCCCGTTCTGTTTCCAATCGACCGCCGACCGCTTACCTCGCACTCAGTCGTCTACAAGCTCTTCGCGCGGGATTAAGTCGCAAGTCTGTTAGCCCGCCGCCAGAACAAGTCATCGCACCGAAGTCACCTACCGCCAAACAGAGTCCTTCTGACCACACTAGTATCCACATGGGGGATCACCCTTCTGTGGCTGAACTAGCTGTGCCAATCGACGCTACGCGTCTGTTGCCTGAGGACATGGCAGACCTTCCCGCACCGACCCGTGCACCGGCGACGAGGGTCGGACCGGGAGCAGCTTCTCGCTCCAAAGAGACAACCCAGGACATCAACGCGGTCTCTGAAGAGCCAAGAGGAACGCCGGCTGAAGTCCCCAGTGGACTTGCGCATGTTCGCAAAACTAATTTCACCGAAATTACCGACCGCGACCGCATTGAAACGACGATTTTTAGCGATCTGAAAACACCAGATACGTCTTCGCGATGGGGTGAAGTCCTTTTAATCATTGCAGCCCTTGCGGCGGCGATCTTGGGGATCTTCTATTTCACGCGTCCCGTGGATCCGCAGAAACTGTTCGCTCCCATTGAGGAAGCTTGGGATAACCGAGACGAAGTCCGACTGCTTGAGCTTGATGTCGAGATTCAGTCCTTTCGAAAACTTCATTCCGATTTCCCAGACATCGACATCGTAGATCAAGCAGCTTCGGAAGTTACGTATTTAAAAAAGCTTCGTATCCTTCAGCGTCGAATCAGTGGAGTTCCTGAAACAACCGATACGATCCTTATGATCGATCCATTGCGTTTTATCGTTCGATTGCACCAGGATGACCCCAAAGCTGCTCTCGAATTGATAAATGCTTATCTGGAGTCCTATAAACCATCGTTGTTATCGGATTCGCAACGTCCTTGGCTCGACGTTGCCAGTCGCTTGAAACAGGACTGGCAGCAGGACTTGGAGACTGCAAAACATGGCAATTCCATGGAATCCCTTGAGAAATACATCCAAAAGCTTCAGTCTGAATTACCGCCAGCAGAACAACAAACCCATCTTAACGCACTTAGGAAACTCTACAAAAACCTGCCTTGGGCCCAACCTCTGATCGAACAACTTGATCGGGAACAAAATTCGACTCCTTAGGTCCGGCGTTGAAACCAAGCATTTCATGAGGTATACTAGCGCCTTGGCGCCGCGCACTGTACATGCCCGCAGTTGACTACTTCTTCGGGCTACAGGCTCGGCACGGCAAACCTAAACTTGCACTCTTGCGAACCGAAATTCGCGGTCACCTAGAACCAAATTCGCCGCCGACGCGACTTCAACCGCGTCGGCGTTGTCGTTTATTCGTTCACTCGTGATCGGAAAATCCCATTCGCACAAGGATCGAATACGTATGGAAAACCATCCTTTGGAAGCGGTCGCAAAAGCCGATACACTCATTGAAGCAATGGGTTGGATTCGCCGCTTTCGTGGCAAGACCACCGTCATCAAGCTCGGGGGATCTCTCATGGCTAACCCCGATGCGATGCGCCATACCTTGCTCGATATTATCTTCATGGAAACCGTCGGTATGAGACCTGTGGTTGTCCATGGCGGTGGTCCTTCAATCAACCGAGCCATGGAAGCGGCCAAGATTCAGCCGGTATGGGTCAAAGGGCGACGCGTGACCGATGAGAAGACCCTTGAAATCGTCGAACAAACCCTCGCCTTAGAACTCAATACGTTCTTAGCAGAAGAAGTCGAGCGCCTCGGTGGCAGATCGATGAACCTTAATTTCAAAACAACCAATGTCCTCTTCGGCGAAAAACTACTTCTCGAAGAGCCAGGTTCTGAACCGATCGATCTAGGATTCGTTGGCCAAGTTACCCGAGTCGACCGCCAGACGATCGAAAGCCTTACTTACACAGGCCAAATTCCATTCATCCCTTCGATGTGCATCGATGAGCTTGGACAGAAATACAATGTCAATGCGGATACTGCCGCCATGGCGGTTGCCGAAGCTCTCGGCGCAGAGAAATTGATCTTCATCAGTGATGTCAATGGCGTTCGACGCGACAAAGATGATCCAAACAGCGTAATCCATTCGATGACCGCATCAGAAGCGCAAGACCTAATCGCTCAAGGGGTCATCAGCGGGGGAATGATTCCAAAAGTTGAGGCTTGCTTGTCAACCCTCGGGCGAGGTGTTGGAAAGGTCCACATTATCGATGGACAACTCAGACATTCGCTGTTGCTTGAAATCTACACCACCGCTGGCGTTGGCACCGAAATCGTCCAGCATCGAAACTCACCGGCCTCAAAAATCTAGTTCATACCGATGAAGCACCTGAGAAACCTCGTCGATCTCAAGGTCGACGATTTTCATACGATCCTCGATTGGTCGCTCCGACTCAAAGCCAGCTTGGCCAAAGGCCATCGTCCAGACTTGCTCAAGAACCACACTTGCGCCCTGGTATTCGAAAAAGCGAGTCTGCGGACGCGCGTAAGCTTTGAAACCGCGATGGCTCAACTCGGAGGTACCGCACTGTATCTGACCGGTGACGCTGGCTGGCGCGAACGCGAAACCATTGCGGATTTCGTCCGTGTCTTGGGTGAGTACTGCGATTTCCTCGTCTGCCGCGCGTTCTCTCAATCCACCATCGAAGAACTTGCAAGCTTCAACGCGCTGCCCATCATCAACGGCTTGACAGATCAATCGCATCCATGCCAAGCCCTAGCAGATATCCTCACGATTCATGAACATCTCGGCGGAAAGCTCAAGGGGCGTCAACTGACCTTCGTTGGTGACGGGAACAATGTCGTCCGGTCTCTGGCTCGCGCTTGCGCCTACGTCGGCCTTCGTTTCCGATTGGCTTGCCCAAAACAATACCAACTCCCGGAGGACTTCATCGAAGAACTCCGACAAGGCCCTCCGCTTGACTTTGATCAAGACGAGAACATCGAAAAAATGGTACGCGATGCCGATTTCCTATACACCGATGTTTGGACCAGCATGGGACAGGAATCGGAGAATGATGCCCGGAAACGAGCTTTCGCTCCCTATCAACTCAACGAGCAACTAATGAGCAAAGCTCCTGAGCGATGCAGAGTCCTGCACTGCCTACCGGCGCGACGCGGTTTGGAGATCACCGACGAGGTAATCGATTCACCGAAGAGTCTGGTATTCCCTCAAGCAGGTAATCGTTTGCATGCCCAAAAAGGATTACTCGCTTGGCTCGCCGTTGAGAATAACTACCTTGCTTCCGCGGCTCCTATCACGAACCTTCCGAGGTAGTCTTCACCCAATGACGGAGGCTTGAATTGCTCAAGAGCTTGTTCCGTAACTGGTCGCTTGAAAGCAAGGCACTGCTGTTCTTGGGCCTCGCTCTGTTGTTCTCTCTAGTCCTCGGATTCTTCGCTGTTCAATTCGTGGCCGAACGACTGGTCCGCGAGACCACCCGGCGATCCGCTCG
>Ga0114977_10001974_pt1 | contig 13343 bp, 23 predicted proteins | sample S_130805_MF_Meta_FD_87026 | JGI IMG/M metagenome (GOLD analysis project Ga0114977, IMG submission 87026) | Freshwater microbial communities from Lake Simoncouche, Canada to study carbon cycling - S_130805_MF_MetaG | ecosystem: Environmental > Aquatic > Freshwater > Lake | place: Lake...
AGAAATCCAAACCCTGCCTGAAAATGATGCAATCCCGTTATTGTCGCTGCTATTTATTATCGCTTTTGCCGTGGCATTTGCGCCTGCACCGCCGGTAATAGTCACGGTGATATTGGCGCTGTTGGTATAGCCAGAGCCAGGGTTAGTCATAATAATCGTATTGACCTGATTCCCTGAAATGATTGCCGTAGCCGCAGCATTAGCACCGCCGCCGCCAGAAATGGTTACTACGGTGTTTGCCGCATTGGTATAGCCTGATCCTGGGTTCGTTACTAGGCAAGAAACCGTACCCGTAGCAAATGTAATCAACCCGCCTACAAGATTGGCAGCAGAGCCACCGCCACCAGATACCGTAACCGTTGGCGCAACGGTATAACCGGTTCCAGCTTCAGTAATCGTGATGGAATTGATTGCACCAGACGATACGGTGACTTCAGCTTGCGCTTGTACGCCATTGGCATCATTAGGAGCGCCAATAGTGACCGTAGGCGCAGAGGTGTAGCCCGTACCGGCATTAACCGCTGCAATCGGGCCTACAGCCCCTACAAAGACGGTATTGTTCCCATCCCAAGTAAAATAACCTTTAGACGGGTCAATAATCAATACGCGTTCATCTTTCCATTGGCTAGTTTCAACGCCAGAGGCTGAGAACGTGCTGGTAACTGCTACGTTACCCTTGGTAAGCGTGTTTAAATCAAAATACTCAGCCCTACCATCTGCTTCAAAAGCAAGAATGTAGTCTTTGTTATTGATATTGGCAGAAGTTAAATGCGAAACCGTATTCGCAAAAGTAACCGCAGCATTGCTTGAATTTAAAACAACGGATCTGCTGTTTGTTACTTTAAGGTTTGCATACCCTACCGGCTGTACATTTTCTAGCCATGCAAATTCATCTTCACCAATAGCGGTACGGTTCGCTTTGGTATTAACACCCTTGAACTGTTTGATTACTTGATAAGACTTCTTTTGTTCAGCAGCAGCCATATCAGTACGGAGAACTATAAGGTGAAGGCATCCTTCTTGTGTAGGTTGTTGCTAATACTGATTGAGCCTGTCTTGTATATTCTTGTTTGAATATCTCGGCTTCCCCGTAAGATTGCTCTTTAAACTTGGCTTTGTAGCAAGCGTAGAAAGCTACAGGAGAAGTCCAGGGGTCAGGTATCTCATCAACTTGGGCATCAGTAACAAGAGGAGTGGGAAGAATAACCGTATCCAGTTCCATTGCATAAACTTGGTCTGGTACGGGAGAAATGTAAAAGCTAGTCGGCCCATACATAGAAAACGCTATGGGTCTACCATAATAATTTTGCCAGAACCTAAGTTCAGCATTGAACTGCGTCCAAGGCATATAGCGCAAAGGTATGCGCGAATTACCCCAAATGATGTTGATATTAAGAATGTCCATCGTGAACGCCGCATTAGGCAGCGAAGCAAACGTATAGACTTCTTGATTTGTAACGGTAGCAGAGGTCTGATAAGTTCTCAGACAGCCGGTATCGCGCACCAGTCGTTGACGCGCTTGATTAATGTAATCCGTTAATTCAGGATTTGAATAGAAATTTGCATTGGCATCGTGCAAAAGCCTACGACATTCTGTGATGTATCCAGAAAGAGTTTGTGACATTTATATCCCAAATCATGCTGGCATAGCAGAGAAATTTCCCCCACCCTTTTTATGGGGAAGGGGTACTCTTTCTACCACGGGGGATAACGCGTGATTCCTTTGCGGCGCTTCCTGGGTAATCTCAAAACTCTCAAGAACTTTCAAACCTTCCGGTATGTCATTCGTTGTTTTGATAAACCCAAGACTAGCCATGTAAGGTTCTTTATTAACCTCACCATACCCGAATATGTGACGCGCAATCGCAACCGAAATCTCAACTGGTTTATTAATCTGAAACACCAATTCCTTACAGGCGTAATCCGTAATCAGTTCGTTTTTCGATTTGTTTGTCACATATACGGTTGTCATAGTTATAGACTTATTACATCGCCAAATACGGTTATATCGCAAGTGCCATTGGTTACGGCAGTATTTACCTTCACAAACAAGGCTGCGGCTGTATAAGTACCAGTAACAGTACCGGCAACCAAGCCAAGGTCTTGATAGGTAGAAGTGCTTGTAACATTAGCCAACACAACGTTGTTAGACACGGCATTTGTCGCGTTACCATCACTACTGGTAATAATCGTGATATTTGCCGTGTTTATTGTTGCATTTGCGTTTGCTACCGTAATCTGGCGAATGATGTATTGCGTACCACCCAAAATCGGAATGGTAGCAACCGCATTACCCGTAGCAGTAACCGATACGCCAATAGCTTCGCCAATGGCATACCGACTAAACTTATCGGTGTAATTTGCTCCTACACGATTCGCAATCATACGGTTTCCTTAGGAGTTATACGTTCCAGAAACGGACGCACCACCATTGACGGTAATCATGGTGACGTTTGCGTTTGCAGAAGCGGCAACCACGTTGACGTTTACGCCATCCGAAATAACTACCCCGCCGGTGTTGTTAGCCATGAGAGTGCTAAATGAAGTTCCGTTATTGGCAGTAACAGTTATGTTAGCCGTAGGGAACATCAGATAAACACCAGCAGGGATAACCGTACCTGGCGTGGTAACGGCAGCAACCGTAGTGGTTTGAAAGTAAGCGCCAGCAGTATTAGTACCTGCGCCTGAAATGATAATTTTATTTAGTGCGAGTGCCATGACTATTTCTCCTTAGATGGACAGCGAGTTATAGCCCGTCACCTTGGTCATGGCTTTGGGTTTGGTGTTTACCAATTCGGCAATCATCAAAACCGCGCCAACATAACCAATTTGCCAGTTCGGGAGGGTGGACTCAAATCCGGTAAATACGAACGAACCTTGGTCGTGAATGTAGAGCGACAGGTAGTTCGTATTCAGCAGATACAGAGTACCTTCTGGGCAATACGGATCGGGGTAGATTGGAACGCCAGCAACCATCAGGGCGCGGAACGCTGCCTGGGGGCCGTTGCCATCTGCATCAAAACCCGAACCTGGGGTAATAACGTACTGTTCTTGACCAACGTAGTCTTGAGCCAGCAGCGTCCAAGTACCAAAGCCGCATACGCCAAAGGACGGAACTTCCGCACCGTTCTTAACCGTACCGCTGATGTACTGGAGTACGTTCTGACGGGTCGGATTAACCGAACCAGCAGCGTACTGCTTTGACTGCCACCACGAATAAGTTGCGCGGTCAATGTTACCGTAAGTACCCGACGAAGAAACCGCCAGGGGCAGACCGGTAAATTGTTGCGTATTGGTCGTGTTGTTGTAGAGCGCCGTTGCCATCGCGTCCATCATGACGTTTGTAGCGTCATTCATACGCGCCTCAATCAGCGGGATAACCGCGTGATCTTGCTGGACTGCGCCTTCCATACCGAGGAACGGTACGGGGGCAATCATCAGCTTCAGGTTAAACTCAGCATTGAAAGCACCCTGCTGGACTGACGGTTGCGCGAAAGAGCCGCTGTAGTCAGACCATTGAGCGTTCACAAACTGCGAACCCTGAACTGGTACGGTTACTTGGGAAACACCACCTGATGCTTGCTGGCTATTTGCAATCAGCGCAGCCATGAGGGGTGTCGAGTTATAAAGTTGGACAACCAGCTTCGGGATAAACGCCCTACGGGTTACATAGGTAAGTTCATTATATTGCGAAGAACCTGAAGCCGGAAGAATACCGCCGCCGATAGGCATAGCTTATCTCCGAAGTTTAAAAAATCCCCTATTACTACAAACCAATGGGTCGCGGGTTTTTACGCAACTCATTGAGTGCTTTTGCTGCTTCATCACGCGCACCCATCACCGGATTCTTCCAGTATTTCGACAGGTCAAATTTGCTGATGACATTGGGGTTGTAGCCACTTGGAGTAGGCGCGGCAGACTCTTTCATCCAGCGCCAGTATTCCGCAGCCGACTCATGGTTAGTAATACCTTTCTCAAGCATCACTTTCTCCACTTCCTCAACATCTTCCTCACGGTCAATCAAGCCTTTTTTCATCAGCTTATCGCGCCGCTTACCCAATTCCGATATTGCATCGCGTTCACGCAGTTGTGATTCCAGTTGCGATACCCGATCCTCAGAACGATCTACTGCGGCGCGGGTGTATTCCTCAATCTCCAATTCAGGGATAGGCATATCTGGCCTAGCCTGTTTCGTCAATTTAAGAAACTGTTTCCGCGTAGCAGGATTCTCTGAGAGTTGACGGGCAAGCAAAGCCAACTCATCACGCGCTTCTAAACTTAGATCTTCTAAACTCATCTTTATCCCCTTTTTACTTAGATGACTTTACGGCCTGTTTTGGCGCTAGGCTGTTTTTCCAAGGTCATCTGATTCTTGGAATACTTGGTCGGCCCACTAAGACCACCAAATTCTGCATAACGCGGCGTGTTATAAATTTGCCCGTTTTGTTGATTGTTGTCGGTAGGACGGCGGGGAGCAGACGCACCCCTGGGTTTGAACAGATCCATGATTACTCCTTACATTGGGGGTTGTGGTGCGCCACCGCCTTGCGGCATCCCACCTTCGGGAGCCATACCAGGGATAGCGGGTGCTTGGGCCATCGCCTTGCCTTCAGGTGTTGCACCACCGGCCTGGGGCAAGTTTTGAAGCATTTGCATGATTTCAGCATTTTGCAGTTCCTTGGTTTGTTCTTTTTTTCCACCAAGAATACTGGACATTTGACGAAGGACAGACAAAGCCTTTTGGCCTTCAGGTGACTCAGAACCCAGTACGGGGAGCGCCTGTTCTATCAAATCCATAGCCATTGAGAGATTAATCATTGCCCCTTCACGGTTACCCATCTTGGGTTCCGGTGTAGACATAGGGCTTGCCATCGGAGGCGTTTCCGTATCAGACGGAACACCGGCATCCATAGCGGGTGCGGGTTCTGGAGCCGCTGCGCCACCGCGCTGACTCTTGATCAATTCCATCATCTTATCTGGAGGTACGCTCATACATAATCCTGAGTTAATGTTTGTAGTAGGCACTCACTTCAAAATAAAGTCAAGTAGGGGCTATATTTAATCACCCGCCCCTCGGGGTAATTTCCTTACTTAGCCTTCTTACGGCCTTTGCGAGCTTTACGCATGATTCACTCCTAACCAGAGGAGGCGAACTATTTTAGAGGGAAGTAAGCCACACCCTTATCCCTTGCGGGGATTCTTTACCGCCGAGTCTTACGGCTACGTTTAGCTTTTTTGTACACGTTGCTCTCCTAAATTAGTCCCGACTTCCCCGATCATTAGTTCTTTTAGGTGTTCGCGTGTTTGTAGGTTTAAAACCCTGAACACGATATTGCAAATTAGGTTCCTGCTTGGGCAAGCTACCCGTAGATACGCGGGGCTGATCAGCCTTTGGCGCTACATTCATAGGCATTATTCGCCTCCTACAGATTTAAGATCAGGCTTGCCACCCTTAGCCTGGGGCGGTGGCTGCATGGCCTGTTGCTCAGCTTGCTTTGCTTCCATCTTCTTCAACCTGTCCAGCAACTGCTGTTTCATTGGCGGTTCAAGTAGGTCTAGCAAAGACTCCTTACCAATAGCTTGCGCCTTGAATAAGTTAAACGCAAGTTGGCGTAAATCTTCAGTAAATATGGGGCTATTAGAGTGGGCATCCACCTTGACCACAAAGTCTTTGGTGAACTGTTCCGCAACAAACGGTATCCCTTCTTCGCTCTTGAAATGGGTAGGATCGTAGACTTGCATTAGCTTGAGATAGAGCGTTGCCACCTTCTCAAGACTATCTTCTATAATCAGGGCGCGTTTCTTAGCGCGGCTAGAACCCAGACGGGCAAGCTGGCTGGCGTGACCGGCAGAGCGTACCCCTGCCTCACCCTTGCCTTGCAATACGTTGCCAATGCCAGAGGCTTCCTCAAACATCCTATCTATTTCTCGGATAGTTTCGTAGAGGTCTGTAGGCATCTGCGGGGCTAGGCGTTCTGCCTTCGCATTGGGCATATCAGAGGAGAGAAGGCCACCAGCGCGGTTCAGGGCAAAGTTCTTCTCATCCAAAATACCACTAAACCCTGTCAGCGCAGTTGGCGGGTTGACTTGCTTGGAGAGCAGGTCTTGTATCTCTGTCATGCGTTTATTACGCATTTGCTGGAGGAATACGAGGCGCTGCACCTCGGACTGCCCCCAGTAATAGTCATATAGCGGGTTCGGGCATACTTGGATGAATGGCAACTCGCCTTTCAAGAATACGGACTCACCTGACCTGTCGTAGATGATTACATCGGGGCTGGCAATGGTCACGACTTGATAGTCAGATGTTTCATCATTCCAGAGCCACAACTCCTGCATCTCAACGGTATCTTCAGACACCCTGGCCTTGTAGCGGTTCATCCCGTACAGGTCTAAGTTGACTGTGCCGTACATTGTCGGATTAACCTGCGACATGACGATACGGTCTACGCCCTCTGGTACATCCGATTGCGTCTTGTTCACGCCAGCAGTAACGCGGCTTAGGATTGATTCACGCTTAGGATGCGAGTACAGCCTTGCCATCAGTTCAGAACGGGTGATGTAGTACGTCTGAACCATTGCCTCTTGGCGGTCTGTGTACGGGGTATCTTCACGCAATACACCCAACGCACCTGGTTCTACAAGATACGGGTGTATGCCGTTGTTGTAGATCAGTTTGATAAACGTCGAGTTATAGGTAAGCGCCCATGTTATTGCGGTACTCATTACTTGATCCGCATTACTGTTGAGCCACTCATCGTTGAGGGCTTGCGTCAGTACGGGAATCTTTTTGTGTTCAGCGAGGGGAACTGAAGCGCCGATATTAATGTTGAAGCGCGTTGTTTCCGCTGAGTAGAGGAAAGACGTTAGCTGATCAATGTGCGGGAATATCTTATTGAATAGGGCGGGTGATTCTTCTGGCCCTGCTCCAAACAAATACCATGACCGTAGGCTAGTGTAATCGCCCTTGCGCTCATCTTTAGATACGTTGCACTTAAAGATGAGATCGAGGTAGAAATCTTCGCGTTCGTCGTTTTTTGTTGGAATCCGCATTATTTCTTACTGATCGAAAGGTTGTCTTGATCTGCCATATAACTCGCAGCCCTTGGGCCTGTCAAGTTTGCATTAGATTTAGGGTTAAAGCCAACTTGCTCATCATAAATTGGTTTAACGGCCTTACCGGACAGCAGAGAACCCATATTAAGTCCTTTATTACCCATACCACCCCAGATAGCCGAATCACGCGGCTGCGCCTCTCTTTGCTCTGGTGGCGCTTCTACGGGAGGTTGATTGCTGCGGGTTAAGTAGCCAGTCTGGGCTTCACCCTCTCGGGTGGACTTGATATTGGTCATTTTGAAATCCATAGCCAATTGCTTGACCGTTTTATCGTTTTTCTTGGTTTTATCGCTCATCATGCCTGGGGCTTGCAAGTGGACGATGAATACGTCCGTAGTGCATCCCTTGGGGCAAAGTGCGGTATAGCTTTCAAAGTAACCGTGTTCCTGACACTTATAATCATTAAGTATGTTAGCCATTTACATCCCCTTTAACTGTTCGTCCAAATCGCTACCAGAGTAATCTGCTTTATTACGGATACCCGTCTTTATCTTAATACTACCGTTACACAATTCCAAGCCCATGCTGCGGGTTAATTTAGGCTGTGGGACTTTGCGATACTGCACAACTCGGGACTGGTTACGGTTACTCATTATTTGCAGTTCGCCATTGAGCCAGGCGTTATAGGCTTTGCTTACGCGGCGCTGCACCATTTCGGTCATGGCTGTTTCGTTATGAACGAATACGTTGTAAAGGGTTTTCTCGGATAACCCTGCTGCTTCAGCAAAGAGCGCAACGGAGATCCCTCTGTTCTCGTCCGCAAAAAACCGCTGGATTATTTTTTGCAGTTGCTTTCTGAGAATTACTGGATACATGGTAGAGATTTATTCTTTTTGAGAACGAAGCAATAAAAGAGTTCATTCATTTTCTTATCATCTACCGTTATGTCAAAACCAATCTGCTGGTAGGAGGCTATCTCAAACCCTGCTGTACGGAATAGGTTTGCCCACATCCTATCGCCTAGGACAGAGTAGTGATTAGGATTGTTCTCATGGAAGCGTTCAAGGTTCGGTGCGGGTACTTCAACGTAGAGCCACCCATCGTTTTGCAGGAGGCGGTTGAACTCAAACAAGGTAAAGAGGGGGTAGGGGCTATGTTCTAGGGCGTGTCTGCACCAAATCATTTGTGCGGTTTTATCTTTGTACGCAATGTCAGAGAAATCGCAGTTAAGAACTTGGAATCCTTTGGCTAGGCAAGCTATGGCATCCTCTGGACTAAGGGTAACGCCAACCAGGTTGTATTCACCACGTGCAGTCATCTCGGTCATAAACGCCCCTTGCCCACAACCAATGTCAAGGATCAACCCCTCCTTGGTTAGCGTCATAAGCGGAATGAAGTCATTAATGGCTTTAATGATGACGGGCGTATGGAAGTTTGGCGTATCGGGTTCGGAATAGACCGTAGATTGCACCATCTTCAAATAAGCCTTGAATTTAGTGATTTTCATTTAATCCTATTCGCTTGAGGTAATCACCAACATTTCTGTTGACTGCAAAGCCCTCGGGACTATTGTCCGGTTCCAGTTTCCTAGACAGGTCACGGGTATGACCCATCTGGATAAGGCGAGGTTGAACCTGCTCGGCAAAGGCTGCGGAGGCTAGGGCGGCAGCTACAACCCTATCATCCTTGTTACGGCCTGATGCCTGAATAGACCCGCCATCACGAATCATGGTTTTCATTTCCTCCAGCGTATCGCCAGAGTAGATTGCCATCATCCCGCGTTCAAAGTAGTCCTTCATATATGTCAACATACGTTCTTTAGTCTGGGTAGTGGTAACCCAACCAATGCTGGCAGAGAGGGTTCCCATCGCATCATTACGCCGCCAGATGTAGTTCTGCATATGCGATAACACATCCATCAGATCCCTACCTACGTTGCCCTTTAGCATGGAAGCCTGGCGCTTTAAGTTGCGTAGTTCGTTGATGACCGCCTGGCCTGGCCCATTGACCTCCAGGTTCAGGGTAGAGTTCTTATACGCCCCTGCAAGGTGAGCAATGACCCAAGCGAACTGGTAGGTATTCAATTCAGAGGTAGCAAACTCAGCAACCTGTTCCAGACCGTCTGCATACGCCCTGAACACCTGGATACAAAACCTGTCAGCCCAGTCAGAGGAACCATAGGCGGGATCTGCGCCAATGACGTAGTAGGCGGTATCTACGGGTTCTTCCCACACCTTGAGAGTAGCCATACGCTCTGTAGATTTAATACAGTCCGTATCTTTAAAATCGCTCCCCATAGAGTAACGGTAGTAATCACATTCAATCTTCTTACTAATCTTCATTGCATCGGTGCAACGGGAATTAGAGAAGAAGGACGTACCGGTCATTACAAAGGCGTAGTCCTCGGTAGGGGGGAACTCCTGATACATGAGCGAATCATCCTTGATGCCCTCATGGAGTTTCCAGCGCCACCATGCCATTTGACGGGAGTTAATCTCCACACCGTATAGCTTCTTAATATCGCGTGTCCATTCCTTCTCCTCTACGTTTAGCTTGCCATCCCAGTACACCTTGTAGATGTCTGTATCGGCTCCAACCGAATAGAACTGGTTACGCCACCAGCCGCAGAAGATCGCCCGTTGTGTACGCGCACGTTTAGCTGTGGTGTACATCTCATGGAACATATTAAAACCCTGTGCCGTAGATTCAAATATGTACAGCCTATTAGGGTTAGTTTCAGCCAAAGACGCTATCAGGGAAGCGAGTCCTTCCTCATTGCCCCATGAGGCGGTTTCCGTACCATGCAGGTAGGTGATGGCCTTACCCTGACCCAACCTGCTCTTATTACCGGCAATCTGATAGAAGATACGGGATCTATTCTTCAGTACCAGTTGATTACGGTTATGGGCTATCAGGGGGATCTTGTATTCCTTGGGCAGTCCGTCCATGTACATTGCCAAGGTGGAGCGAAACATATCCCTGTTCTCCTCCGTATCCGATACCAGCGTACCCTGCCAGCCTGGGTGTATGAACTGCCAGTACAGATCCAAGGCAAGGGAGATGGTAGTAATACCTAGCTGCCTACCTTTGAGGATAATGAACATATGAATGTCCTCATCCAAGCCCTTGGCTATCTCATCCATTACATACGTCTGCGTACCTAGCAGCGTATCCATCTTACGCAGCCCCTGCTCCTTGGTTTCAATCTTTAACTGGGCGCAGAACGCATAGAACTGTTTAAGATTGAACTTCATTTATGCTTTCTTTTGAGCGCATCAAAGGCATCAATGCGCCAATTGGCGATGATACGTCTGGCAGACTTATCTTTGGCTACGCGGATTAACTGCTCAAACATAGTAGCGGAATACTTCAACTTCCACCCCGCCGCCAGAAGGCGCTTATCCTGATCATTCTTGCAGAAGATGGCCCTACCCATCTCATCCCTGAGTATCTGCCTACATTCACTCAACCTCTGCTCGGCATCCCTCATCTCTGTCATGCGGCATAGTCCACTTTACACACCGCATTACACACACCTTGCGCCAGTAATTGCACCATAGCCTCTCCTCCCGCCACTCACTCCAACGGCAACTCTGACAGCCTGGGATTACCCTACACGCCATACCCTCACGCCACCTTCCACCTTCTTCGCCGTGAACGTCATGCTCCATTCCACCCCCGCTTTCTTGTTCCTCGCACATACCGCATTAATCAATGACTTCGTACCCCCCGTTACCATGAAACTATCCCCCACCTTCATCTCCCCATACGGATAAGCATTACCTTCATTACCCCGCATTGCTGGCATTGCAATGTTCTTCTCTACTTGTATCCCATTATTCATATCATCTCCTTATGTCAGTACAACCATTATAAGCATATCCGCACAAAAGGCGTATTTTCTTTGGGGGGGGTAGCGAATGGTGACTCCTCACATAGGGATATCAAGTCCATCGGGTGGGCGCATGGCTAGGCGCAATGCCGGCATACTGCCCATGCCCATGCCGGCACAGGCGCACAGGCATACGATAGCGAGATTGGGAAGCGTATCAATCAGGCCATGCCCATGCCCATGCCCATGCCCAGTGCCCATGCAAAATATATTTACGGAACTAGGGAACTTATGCGGAACTACCCTGTCCAATGTATATTTAATAGATTGGCGCATGAGCGTGATGTAGATAGCACACAAGCCCATGCGACTATCAGCGCAATACTTATCTACTTATTGTCGTATTTTGCACATACTGTATACGTATATTAGTACATAGATAAATACGTATTAGGTTAGTAAGTACTCACATACATATAGCTATACCGCAAATTGCAGCACTATGTGACGTTTTACGGCATATCTGATAACAGCGTATTAATACGTATGTAATAGAATCATACACTTACAATACATATAATATTGGCACAATATCTGCTATATATACGTATAGCAGTACTCATTAATCATTAAAAGGATTAGACAAATGAAAAAAAATCTAATGATCGTAGCAGGTGAAACGGGCATTGATAGCTACCTGTTACTTGAGAATGATACTTTTCGCGATATGCTTATCAATGGCGCAAGCATTGATGAGCTTGTTACCTTTGTTAACAATAACTATTAAATGAGAGGCATATAAAATGGCTAAGTTATCTGCACACGGGAACGAAATTGGAACGGTAGTATTCACTTCAACCGCTAAACGCTATATGAGTGATGGCGTGATCCTCAAAAACAATGGTTTCGGTTGGAAGTTACATGGCAAGGTTAAACCTGAACACACGCCCGAAAGCGCTTATCAATCTCAACTGGCTAAGCAAAAAGAATTGTTAGCAGTAAGGCCAGCACTTCATGCTTACCGCAAAGCGCTTCATGCTCTGGCCGGACTGTCTAAACGCTGGAAACTGGATCAATGTATTAGTTTACTTGGTGATGATATTGATGGAATTTGGTCAGAATGTTGCGATGGGTATGGCGACAATATAAGCGCTGATTGTGAGGAAATAGCAGAGCTTGTAACGCTGTATAATTTAGCAGTTGCTGAACATAATCATTCAAAAGTAACTAATTAAAGGGGTATTGAAATGAGCATTGAATTTACTAGAATAAAAAATGATGTAAATGGCAATCCTCGTTATGTATGCCATTTCCTCGCGCTCAATACGCGCGAAGAATTGGACAAGTCTGGCGCGGAATGGATAGGCATTAGCGAAAAATACGCAATGGCGCTTGCCCGCGCACACAAGATAGGCGGGCGCAAATATCACAATAAACAGTATGGGGGCGGGATTGTGTTTCAATGTTACGGCGCCCAGGATATTGAACCTGCAATTATCAAGCTACTTGCTAAAGAATCCAACGAGGTAACGGCATGATTGCAAAACTTGAGGATTTTCGAGCATTAGTTGAAGCGGATACAGTCCGCCGTTACACGCAGGATCATATACAGGATGCTATACAAGGTAATAATTACCCGTTATCTGTACACGCTCAGGCCATGACAGCTAAATTGCATATCGGCAAAAAATACGCCCGTATTGACGTAGGCGGTAGTGGTAAATATATGGTCGATATGATTACAGGCAACATATACGGCATCAAAGCCTATGGCGTAATACATCGCGGACATTGTTACGGTAATCTTGATACTGTAAATAGCTGGAATTGGGGCGGGTATGTTGCAAGTAAAAGAGCATCCGCAACGCCCCAGGATGCTCTACAAGGGGCGAACATGGTTCCAGCGTAGTACCGCACTCATACCGCGTGACAGGCGGTATTGTGGGCGATATTGCCCTATTAATAATTAAAGGATAATCATGATTGCCAAAACAATTGAAAATTCTATCTATTGGCAAAATCACGTTATGCGCCAATCGCGTGATCCAAAACAAAAGGCTAGATGCGCGTTAGCCATTGAAAAGCTAACGCAACAATTAAACCAATTAAAGGGGGCCGCATGAGTCGCGTAAAGGAAAGCGAGTCCCTGGCGCATGAAATAGAAGGATTACGCTTTGACAGGGATATGTTGCTGTTCATTGTTCAACGTTTCCTGGGCGAGCATGATGCTTTGAGCATGGATAAGACAGGCAAGATATGCGACAGGTGGCCTGGCGTAGCTAAGGATGCCCGTGATGCCGTTAAATCTATTAGGGGGTATTAAATGAATACCATCATTATCGACGTTGACCAAGTAGTGTTCTGGGCTTTCCTTGTGATCCTAGCGATTGGACTGGGCTTTGTACTGTAAATAGTTGGGCGGTATTTTTACGCCCAGTTATTTATTTGACAAATC
>Ga0114977_10001976_pt1 | contig 13338 bp, 11 predicted proteins | sample S_130805_MF_Meta_FD_87026 | JGI IMG/M metagenome (GOLD analysis project Ga0114977, IMG submission 87026) | Freshwater microbial communities from Lake Simoncouche, Canada to study carbon cycling - S_130805_MF_MetaG | ecosystem: Environmental > Aquatic > Freshwater > Lake | place: Lake...
AAATGTTGTGCATCGGTATTAATTGCAATGAACTCAACGCCTTTTAAACCAACATCAATCATGCGATTGATTGCGTTAACTCCACCGCCACCAATTCCAACTACTTTGATGACAGCTAAATAATTCTGTGGTGCAGCCACAAGTTCCTCCTCTAGAACTGTAAACCTCAACTTGAGAATTACATTTCTACTCTCTTCGATGAAGGTGAACGTAAGGCGTTATGAGCCTGAAAGCAAAGACCGACGCAAAGTATTTATCGAGTATTTATCGAGTATTTATCGATTAATTAATGGCAATTTTATTTAACGATTGGAGCATGTGGTGCTGTTACATCAATCATCCGAATCGTTTTATTTTCTGGTTGTTCCAATAGCGCATTGATCACTTTGATCTTCAGCAAAGTATCTTCGCCATCTCCCCAAATGATTCGCAGATTATGGCCACCAAATACTCCATGGATAAGTAAGTTAGTGGCACGTGCAGCGCTAAGGCGATCAATTCCCGAGCTAAATTCCGTAGGCATTTCAGTAAAGACTTTTATCGCAGCCAATCCGCTGGCTACCGATGTTGCTAAGACGCTAGGGAGTCCGTTAGGTAGCGATCCAGGTGTTGTAAAGATCTCTCCTGAAGCATCAAGGGCCACTTGAGGTTTACCTGGCTCGTTATAAATTGCAACTGGAATTCGGGGATGAATATCAACGCCAACTTTTCCGTTAAACCAGTTTCGTGAGATGTCGGCAGATGCAATCCAATCAGCTGATTTAAGTCGCAATGAGAGCGCTCTGGAATCAACACGTGCGAGTTTCTGACCTACCGGCAAATTTAATCTCTTAGAGATCTCTTGCTCTGATTCAGGAGTTGGAGCTCCAGTAATTTCAACTTGGCTAACTGTAAATAGTGAAGACCAGCCCAAGAGATATGAGCCGGCACCGAATATTAGAAGCGTTAATAAAATCACCAAAAAGGATTTGGGTGGCTTGACCATGCTTGGAAAAGGCATTTAATTAAATCGCCGCGCTAGACCGTCGCTAATAATCGGCGCAAGTGAATTAACATCTCCGGCACCGAGAGTGAGGATTACATCACCAGGTTTGGCTTGCGCAATCACCCATTCTGTTGCCTCTAAAAAGTTGGGAATGAAATGGCCATTGACCATCTGTTCGGCGATCGTTTGCGAAGTTACACCGGGAATCGGTTTCTCACTTGCCGCATAAACTTCGAGCAGTACAGCTTCGTCGGCAATACTTAAAGCGCTGGCAAATTGATTCATAAATGCTTTGGTGCGTGAATATCTATGCGGTTGGAAAAGGACTAACACTCGACCTTCACCGGCATATCGCTTTGCAGCCTTTAGCGTGACGTCAATTTCAGTTGGATGGTGTCCGTAATCATCGACGACGCGGATGCCGTGAACAGTTGCCTTTAACTCAAAACGTCTTCCGGTTCCATGAAAACTTGCCAGTCCAGTCAGCGCCTCAGCAGCTGGTGCACCTAGAACTAGCGCCATGGCAAGTGCTGCTCCAGCATTTAAGACATTGTGCAGCCCTGGCACCTGCAATGAAAGGTTGCCGATAGTGCGACCCATCCAAATAACTCGTGCAGTCGATCCCATAGGCAACAAATTGATCGAATCAATAAATAGATCTGCACCTTCGCCAGTTCCGTAAGAGATCAGATTTAAATCAGTGATGGTGCCAGCCAGATCTGCCGATCCGTGATCATCTAGGCAATAGATTAAGTAGCCATCCTTGGCGATAGTTTCTGCGAATTCGGCGAAAGCTTTCGTTACATCTGCTTCGGTTGCAAAATAATCAACGTGGTCATGTTCAACATTTGTCACGATGGCTGCAAATGGACGGTATTCAATAAATGAACCATCGGATTCGTCAGCTTCGGCAACGAATAGGTCTCCCGTCCCACGATGGGCATTTGAGCCAGATGAAGTCAAAGTGCCACCGATTGCAAATGATGGATCCCAGCCACATGCTTGCAGCGCAACGGTAAGCATTGATGAGGTAGTTGTTTTTCCATGAGTGCCGGCAACGGCAATGCTCTTTGATTCAGACATCAAAGTAGCAAGTGCTTGGGCGCGAGTTAAAACGGGCAAATTCAATTCACGCGCGCGAATTAGCTCAACATTTGTTTGGCTAATTGCAGTTGAGTAAATTACAAAGTCAGCGCCATTTACCTGATCGGCCAGATGCGCAGGATGTACTTGAGCACCAAGGGCGCTAAGTGCGCTTAAGACTGTTGAATCTTTAGCATCAGAACCAGAGACAGTTATGCCATGGGAAAGTGCAATACGCGCAAGTCCGCTCATTCCAGCTCCACCAATTCCGATGAAGTGCAAGCGCATGCCAGACCACTGACTCAATTTATTAGCCATTAATTCACACTTGCCTTATATGCGTGCTCCATGAAATTGGCGATCTTCTCCGTTGCTTGCAAATCACTTGCTGAACCAGCAATAGGCGAGCGATCTGCCTGCGATAAGAGCCTATTTAAATTGCTAGCTAACCAGGCTGCTGAGAAAAGGCTCTGTTCAATTAATTCGCCGCGTCCTTGCTCGATTACATGGCTTGCATTAAAGCGTTGTTCGCCATTTCCAATTGGTAGTGGAATAAATAGTGCGTATCTGCCAAGGGCGCTTATTTCAGAGCACGAGATTGCGCCACTGCGACTGATTATCAAATCAGCAGCTAGATAAGCCGTTGCCATATCTTCAATATAAGCCACGGATTTATAGCGCTCCTGCGCTGCGGGCAATGGATTTAACTTTCCTACCGCATGCATAAGTTGGTTACCTTGCGAAAGTAAAGTAGGCAGAGATTCCGCTATAACTTTATTTAGAGCAACTGACCCTTGGGATCCGAAGAAAGCAAGAATTAGCGGTGCATTTGCTGAAAAACCGAGAGCTGACTTTGCTTTGGCTCGAGCTGCCGACCAGTCTGAGCTGCAATTATTAAATGCTGTTGCAACATCTGATCGAAGTGGAATACCAGTAATCAGTGCTTTAGCCATAGAGCTGTTCTGAGTCGCCTGCGAGATTGCAACATAGGGAGTAAGCCGCGCACCTAAACGATTGGCAAATCCAGCCTTTGCATTTGCCTCATGTACCACGAAGGGAATTCGCAGCGACTTGGCGGCAAGATAAGCAGGAGCCGATACATATCCCCCAAAACCGATTAAGAGATCAGCGCCTTTCATTATCTGACGGGCGCTAGCAAATGATTTAAAGAGAGTAAATGGTGCGATAAAGAGTGCGGGGCCGATCTTGCGTGGCAGCACTACCTTTGGAATATGGTGCAATTTAAATCTTGCAGCTGGAACTAATTGATTCTCTAGCCCATTAGAGGTACCAATAAATTCAATTAAATCCTCGGGTAGTCTCTGGCGCCAAAGACGAGCAACTGCCAGGGCCGGCTCTACGTGACCTGCAGTTCCGCCACCGGCAAAGATAACTCTCATGATGTGCTTAATCTACGCCGTTCTATCGCTTTTTGTAGTTCGCCTTTGACTTCTGGATCACGTAAGGCGCTACCAAATACATATCCCAATCCAATATATAGCGAGATTAAAGCCGACCCACCATAAGACACAAAGGGCAGAGTCACGCCAACAACAGGAAGAACGCTCGTAGCTGAACCAACATTGAGAACTGTTTGTACTGCTATCCAGCAACCTATGCCCGCACCAACGTAGCGTGACATTGGATCTTTACAGCGCAGCGCAATCTTAAATATGGAGTAAATCAACGCTGCTAAAAGGAATAGAACTAATAACGTGCCTAGTAATCCAAGTTCTTCACCAATTACTGCAAAGATAAAATCGGTATGTGCTTCAGCAAGATTGCCCCATTTCTGGCGGCTTCCACCTAATCCAACGCCGAAGATTCCACCACTGGCTAAACCAAGAAGACTATGTGCTGGTTGCCAACCCGCATTTTTATAATCCTCGGCTGCGAAGGGATCGAGAACTACTAGGAAGCGGCTAGCGCGATAACTTGCTGTAGCGATAGATACTGCTAAACCAATTGCACCGACTGCCACCAAGGTGCCTAGGATTCGCAATTCAATTCCAGAGACAAAGAGCAAACCACCGAGGATGGCGGCGATTACGCAAGTTGTTCCTAAGTCGTGACCCAGCATTACAAAAGCCATGATTGCAACAAAGCCTGGTCCGATTAGTAGGAAGACATTTACGCGGGTCCTCCCATTACGTTCTTGATTAGCCAACATATAACTCGCCCACAAGATCAAGAGGAACTTAGAGAGCTCACTTGGTTGAATATCTACAAAGGGCAGAGCAATCCAGTTGGTATTTCCATTTACCGTCTTGCCGACCCCCGGAATTTGCAGAATTATCAAGATTGCTGCAGAGATTAATAGCCCAAAGCGGGCGAGCAATCGCCACTGCGGCAAGGTACGCTGCGAGAGATAAACTGCCAATGGAATTGAAATTACGAAGAATGCGAGTTGGCGCAAGACAATTGCAACCGCGTTGCCCTTTGTATCTAATGAATGGATCGATGAGGCCGAGAAGACCATAACCAATCCGATGACCGATAAAGAGAGCGCACTTATCGCCAAGATATAGAAGTTATTTACTGGCTTTGCCAGAAATTTCTGCCCTGTTGTGTTCATGAGTTCTCCTTTAGTACAGCTTTTGCAAAACGATCACCGCGATCAGCATAAGAAATGAATTGATCCATAGATGCGCATGCCGGAGCCAGCAGCACGGTATCGCCAGCAACGGCGCGAATTTTGGCGGCTTTCACGACTTCCTCCATTAGAGAGTTATCGTCACCGCCTCGCTGATATGAAGCAGGCTCATCTATATAAATAATCTCAACGTTAGGTGCATGCGCTTTAAGCTCGGCAGCAATTAACTCGCGATCTGCCCCGATTAATATCGCTGCTTTAATGCGAGATTTGCAGCGCGCGATTAATTCAGCCATATCCGCACCTTTGGCCAGGCCTCCTGCAATCCAAATGGCAGAAAGGGTTGCCATAAGTGATGCTGCAGCAGCATGTGGGTTAGTTGCCTTGGAATCATCTACCCAGTTGATCTCGCCTTGAGAGAAAATATTTTCAATGCGATGGCGCCCTAATTTAAATTTTTGAAGAGCAGCTTGAATTGGCGCATGGTTTACACCTATTGCCCGCGCTAACCCAGCGGCAGCCAAAGCATTAGCTACGTTATGTGGAACGGTCGGAATAACATCAATCACTTCTGCAATCATCGCCGCTTCTTGTGGATCACTGACAAAGGCGCGATCTACCAAGAGTTCTTCCACGACACCGATCTCGCCAGGTCTTGGCGTATCTAGCGAGAAGAATACTTTTCTACCCTGCCAGTGCGTTGCTCTAGCAACTACTTCGGCATCATCACCATTGAATATTCCAGTGCTGGCACGATCCAGAATGGACATCTTGGCTTGTGCATACGCTTGAAAACCACCATGCCAATCAACGTGATCTTGTGCAATATTTAAAATCGCTACCGCAACAAACGATGCCTCACGCATCCAATGGAGTTGAAATGAAGAAAGCTCCAGAACGAGCACATCATATTTCTCGCCACTTTCCACGCTCTCGATGACTGTCGTGCCAACATTTCCGCAAGCGCTAGCTGATATTCCGCCCTCGCGTAACATTGCGGCGGCCATCTCCACAGTTGTCGTCTTGCCATTGGTGCCTGTTAGCGCGATCCAACGCTGGCTTGGAGCTAACTCACCACGCAATTGCCAAGCTAGGTCTACCTCATTTAGCAATTCAATTCCGCCAGCTATCGCTTGTGCAATTAAAGGATGGTCACTCTTCCAACCAGGTGAGACTACGAGCGCATCAAAGTCCGTTGCTTTATACGTACTGGAAGGTGCAACTTCGAAGCCAACAACTTCTGCAACTTGATCATCAGCAAATGATATTTCTGCGCCACGTTTGGAAAGTGAGCCAGAAACCGCTAATCCAGTGACTCCTGCACCCAGGATTAGTATTTTCTTGCCAGAGAAGTTAGTTGCCATAACGCGCCTTGCCTATTTAGTTACCCATTGGGCATAGAAGAGGCCAAGTCCGGCGGCAACACATAGGCCAGCAATAATCCAGAAACGCAGCACAATCGTGACCTCGCCCCAGCCCATAAGTTCAAAGTGATGTTGCAGCGGCGCCATCTTAAAGATGCGCTTGCCACCAGTAATTTTAAAATAGGCAACTTGCAGAATCACCGATGCGCTAATGATTACAAAGAGACCACCCAATGGAATGAGTAAAAGTTCGATGCGCAGCGAAGTCGCTATTCCTGCAAGTGCTCCACCTAAAGCAAGCGAGCCGGTGTCTCCCATAAATATCTTTGCTGGGGATGCATTCCACCAAAGAAATCCTGCGCACGAACCAGCAAGTGAGGCCGATAAGACCGCTAAATCAAGTGGATCGCGCACCATGTAACAGTTTGTACCTGGTGAGATTGCACAACTTTGACCGAACTCCCAAACGCCTATCAAGATAAAAGCTATAAAAGTCATAACCGCAGCGCCCGTAGCCAAACCATCTAAGCCATCTGTGAGATTTACGCCGTTACTTGTAGCGGTAACCATAAGAACAACCCAGATGATCACGAGCACGCTGCCCAAAACTATTGAGGTATCACGCACGGTAGAAAGATTTTGGGAGATTGGAGTTAGCCCATCGCCATCTGGGAATCGTATTCCAAGGTATCCAAAGATGGCAGCAAAGAGAACTTGACCAAATATCTTCTGTTTTGCATTTAAACCAAGTGATTTCTGGCGGGAAACTTTTAGCCAATCATCTAAAAATCCAACGAAGCCTAGCGATGCCATCAAGCCGAGAACTAAAAGGGCAGATTTACTGATCGTATTTTGGGTCAGTGCATGTGCAATGAAATATCCAGCAGCCGATGCAAAGATGATAATGATTCCACCCATGGTCGGCGTTCCGCGCTTGGTGTGATGGGAGGAAGGTCCATCATCGCGGATTATCTGGCCGTATCCACGGCGGGCAAGGAAACGTATAAGTGCAGGTGTACCGAAGAGGGATAAGAAGAGAGCAATCGCACCAGCAATTAGAATTTCTCTCATATTCTTTTAACGCTCCCCTTCTTCTTTAATCTCTGTTATTAGCAACGCTATCTGCGCTTGAATTCCTTGGGCGATCTCTTCAAACTTTTCTGCGCGAGATGCCTTTACCAGGACTACATCTCCAGCACTCATCTCTTGGGTTAGCTGCAAGGCCGCTTCCTTGTCTGCACAGAGATGGATCGCCATCGCATTACTCTTGGCCAAATTAGCGGAGTACTCCGGGGCTCCAATGCAGACTAGGTGGTCTATTCCTAACTCTGAGGCAAGGGTGCCAATATCTGCGTGGCGATCGGCTGAGGACTCGCCGAGTTCGTGCATCTTTCCAAGAAATGCCCAAGATTGCCCGCCGCGTTCTTGGGCAAATAACACCAAAGTGCGCAGCGCAGCTTCAGCAGATTCAGGACTTGAGTTGTAAGCATCATTTATCAATACGATATTGCGCAGCTCATGAATTTCCATACGCCACTTGCTGTGAAGTTCGGCAGTCGAAAGAGCGACTGCAATTTGATCAATGGAGGCACCTAGCGCCGTTGCTGCAGCAGCTGCAGCAAGTGCATTAGCAACTTGATGAATTCCAACGATACGTAATCCAACTGCTGCTCGCCCTGCCGGAGTTACTAAATCAAAGTGCGGACGTCCTTCGCGAATCTCAATATCTGTTGCACGAATATCTGCAGCGGTAGTCTCACCAAAAGAAATAACCTCACCTTTGTGTAAAGTCTTCATCTTTGGCGTGAATGTGTCGTATTGGCCAAGAATTGCGATTGCAGTTGGCGATAGAGATGACACCATCTCTGACTTGGCTTTTGCAACGGCCTGAGCAGAGCCAAACTCTCCGATATGCGCAGAGCCAACTCGCAAAACCATACCAATATTGGGTTTGGCCATCTCACACAAAAGTGCAATATCTCCGATATGACGTGCGCCCATCTCCAATATACAAAATTTCGTCTCTTCATCACATTGCAATAATGTGATCGGAGTTCCTAGTTCATTATTAAAGTTACCGATTGGCGCAACTGTCTTTCCAACTGATTCCAAAATGTGTTGTAGTAAATCTTTGGTCGTCGTCTTTCCTTGTGAGCCAGTAAGTGCGATAACTTGTAAGTCTTTGAGTTCGCTCCGAACATAGGCCGCCAATTTATTCAAGGCAGCCAATACATCTGAAACCACAATGCAGCGTTGTGGCGAGGCAACCGTGACCAACGCTAAAACCGCCCCGTGGGTAAAGGCATCTTCAATAAATTTATGTCCATCAGTCTTCTCGCCACGTAGCGCCAGAAAGATTGAGCCTGGGCTTGCTTGTGATGAATCAAAGACAGGGGCTGCGATAACTGTGACATCGCCACCGATTAGTTCGCCACCAACTATGTGAGCGATCGCAGATGCTTTGAGTGCGATCATCGCTTCGCCTCGATTGCTTGCGCAAGAACTAAGCGATCATCAAAGTCTAAAATCTTGCCTTTAATCGCTTGGCCCAATTCATGTCCCTTACCAAGAACTGCAACGCTATCGCCCGCATTAGCGATAGATACTGCATACGCGATTGCCGCAGCTCGATCACTAATCACCTTTGAAGGGTCAGAAATATTTAGTCCATTTGTCATAGCTTGCAAAATAACTTCCGGATCTTCCGATCGTGGGTTATCGCTGGTAAAAATCGCGATATCAGCTCCTGCAGAAAGGGCCTGACCCATCAGTGGGCGTTTACTTGAATCTCTGTCTCCCCCACAACCTAATACAGCAATAACTTTCCCTGAGGTAAATTCACGTATTGAAGCGAGAACATTTGAAACTGCATCGGGAGTATGGGCATAGTCGACAAATGCCGAGAAGTTCTGGCCAACAACTATTTCTTCCATTCGCCCAGCAGCACCCGAAATATGCGGAACTATTGCAGCCATATCAATTGGATCAACTCCAGATTCGACTGCGATCGCAATAGCCATCAACAAGTTATCGAAGTTATAGCCACCGCGAAGAGTCGTTGCGGTTTCAATCAAAATTCCACCAGAACCGCGCACCTTCAACTGCACTCGCTTAGCTGAGGTATCAATCTCTACAAAGTGCCAATTGGCTTTCGGGTTAGTGCGCGAGAGGGTAATTACAGGAAGCTCGGTTGCTGCAGAAAGTCTGGCACCGTATGGATCATCAATATTAATGCAGGCTAAATCTGCCAATGCAAAGTTAAAGAGAGCAGCTTTGGCCGCAAAGTAACTCTCCATATCTCCATGGAAATCTAAGTGATCCTGTGTCAAATTTGTGAAGCCCGCGATAGCAAAGTGCGCACCTTCCAAGCGATGCATCGCAAGGGCATGGCTTGATGCTTCTAGTACTAAATGGCGCATATGGCGCTCTCTCATTACAGCGGCAAGTGACTGTAAATCGGTGGCTTCTGGGGTTGTGCGTTGGCTAACTATCGCCTCGTTACCAATTCGAGTTTCAACCGTCCCGATTAACCCGCAATCGCGATGCGCTGCTTCAAAGATCTGGTGGAGCAAGGTCGTTACGGTGGTCTTGCCATTTGTACCTGTAATACCAATGCAGTTTAAATCTCGCATTGGTTCGCTATATATAAGTGCGGCTACACGACCAGCAATTAGCCGTGGATTTTTTACAACTAACACTGGAAATCCAGGTGCTAGGTCTGCGATTTGATCTGCACCAGCTAAATCTGTTAACGCAGCTATCGCGCCATTTTTCTTTGCACTAACAATAAATTCTGCACCATGTCGATTTGCCCCAGGAATAGCAATAAATAGATCACCAGGCTGTACTTGGCTATCAGAATGAGTTGCTCCAGAGACGCTAATTGCGGCAAGTTCTTTTTCACTTGTTGTACTTGTAGCGCTACAAGTTTGGGCAATCTGCGAAAGCTTTACTGCGGGCGAATTAAATGGGCGCATCATGGCTTCTTTGCACTAGCTTGCTTAGCCTGAATAAGGGTACTTTGGTGCTGCTTCGATGCTAGCTCGCTCTGGGTTAGCGCAACTGGCATAACCTTGGTTCCAGTTGGGGCCACGTGCTCAGATTGCAGAACAAAGGTCATTACCTTTTTAAATACTGGACCCGCTAAAGAGCCTCCGTAGTGAGCACCTTTAGGATCTTGGATTGTCACGCTAATTACATACTTTGGTGCATCTGCTGGTGCAAATCCAATAAAGGATGCGGTGTAGCCGCTGTAACAAGAACATGAAGAGTTATAACGCATCGCCGTACCAGTTTTGCCGGCCACGCGATATCCCGGAATCGCCGCGCTTGGTGCAGTTCCCTGCCCCGAAACAACTGATTCCATCATGATGCGCAATTGCTGCGCAGTTTCAGCGCTTACTACTCGATCAGTTGTTCGCCCTGCAGCTGCGGTGTATTTTCCAGAGGAATCTGTTGTTCCTGCAATAACAGTTGGAGATACACGAACACCGTCGTTGGCAATCGTTGCAAAGATACTTGTTGCTTGCATTGCAGTAAGCGAGTATCCCTGACCGAATGCCACAGTTGGCGCTGTAGTTCCCGACCAGTCGCTGACAGGGCGGAAGAGGCCTGCAGATTCACCAGGCAGTCCTGAACCAGTTGATTTTCCGATACCAAATTTTGAGAGATAGTCATGCAAAGTGTTATTCGAAAGCATCTCACCGATTTTAATGGTTCCAGTATTTGATGAGACAGCTAAAATGCCAGATGTTGTTAGTTGCTGAACCGGGTGTCGCTCATGGTCGTGAAAGGTATCTCCGCCACGTTTAATCGAGTAAGGAACAGTCAACACCGTCTCGGGAGTTATCTTCTTCTCTTCCAGAGCCGCAGCAAGCGTCATTACTTTTCCAGTTGAACCAGGTTCATAGACATCCTGAACTGATGGGTTGCGCATTAACGCGGGTGAAACGCTCTTGGTGTTATTTGGATCAAAGGTTGGCGCGGTCGCATGAGCCAAGATATGTCCAGTCTTGGGATCCATAACAATTACCGTTCCGCTTACTGCGCGGGCACTAAATACCGCTTCCTGAATCGCCTTCGATGCTACCCATTGCACATCACGATCAATCGTTAAGCGAATCGTCGTACCTTTTTTCGCCGCAACAATTTCATTCTGCGATCCTGGAATTTCTGCACCTAGCCCGCGTGCATACGAATATCTGCCATCGGTGCCGGAGATTGTGGAGTTAAGACTTGATTCAATTCCGGTTGCGCCAATTCCATCTTGTCGCACAAAGCCAACTAAAGATGAGACTAGGGAGCCGGATGGATATTCGCGGATGTAATTTCGCTCGGCAAAGAATCCAACAATGCGCTTATCAAAGTGCTCTTTACTCAAAGCTGCGTTGTAGCTAGCTACCGCATCGCTTAAGTTGCGCCAAATGGCAGGTTTAGCGCTCTTTGCCACCATGGCATATCGCTTAGTTCCTGAGATAGCGCTCTGTACTTGTGCCACCGTCATTCCCAGATAAGGCGCTGCAAAGTTTGCAGTCTGGGCGGCATCGGTAACCTGCGTTTGATCGACCACGATATTGATTGCAGAAACGCTTCGTGCGAAATCAATTCCATTGATATCTGTAATCTCACCACGAGCCGCCGGAATTCCCCGAGTCGACTCCATCTCGTTAGCTGCCTTATTGCGATATTCGCCAGCTTGAATTCCTTGGATCTGAATTAGGCGAAAGGTAAAGAGTAAGAAGAAGGTCAAGATAAAGATTAAAAGTATGCGAATACGTGAGGCGGAGAGGTTTAAATTACCCACGTTTGATTTCTCCAGTTGCTAGCGCTTGTGCCTGCGAATCTAGATTTAGAAAAACTGGCGAATCCGATGGTCGCATTCCCAGCGCTTGCGCTTTGGCAGCTAACGCTTCAGGTGAAGAGACCGCCTCAATCTGACGATTAATTGCTTCGCGTTGATCTGCCACGATCTTTGCCTCAGCCTTTAAACCAGAGAGGGTGAAGGCATCCTGTGCCAGAAGAATGTTGACCGCCAACAGAATTAGCAGCCCAATTGCAGCAACTGAAGATAAGAAGGTGGCGAAGAAGCGGTGAGTTGCTTGCGCACCTTCAGAAACGTTGGGAACTAACTTTAAAAATACTTCAGCAGATTTTTCAGTTAACTTCTGGCGGGGTACGCGGGATGTTTTGGTAGCTGCTGAATTCAATAGCGCCATTTATGCCGCCACCTTTTCAATTGCACGAAGCCGCACCGATGCCGAACGCGGGTTGCTTGCCAACTCTTCATCATTTGGTGTTTCACCAGATTTTGAAACCATGGCAAATTTGGCGGCGAATTCGGGAAGATCCACTGGCAATTTACGTGGGCTCTTAGATGTGGATCGGTCCACAAAGATCTCTTTAACGATGCGATCTTCTAGTGACTGGAATGAGAGAACGACAACGCGTCCACCGACTGCGATTAGATCAAGTGCAATTGGCAGAGCGCGCGTGATCGCACCAAGTTCATCATTTGCTTCAATACGTAAGGCCTGGAAGGTGCGCTTTGCTGGATTGCCACCAGTACGACGGGTTGCGGCAGGAATACTCTCTTTAACCAAGGTAGCGAGTTCTTGGGTTGAGTTAAGCGGAGCCTTGGCGCGCGCTTTAACGATATTTTCAACTATCCGCGTTGCAAACTTTTCTTCACCAAAGGTGCGCAAAATCTTCACCAGCGCACCAGGTGCGTAAGTATTTACTATCTCTGATGCGGTAATCCCCCGGCTGCGATCCATGCGCATATCAAGTGGGGCATCTTGTGAATAAGAGAATCCGCGTTCTACTTCATCTAATTGCATTGAAGAGACACCGAGATCAAATAAGACGCCATTTACTTCTTTCAAACCAAGCGATGTCACAACTTCGCCGATTTCATCGAAGACTGCGTGCGCACTCTTAAAGCGATCACCAAAGCGAGCTAGTCGTGCACCTGCACGTTCAAGGGCAATTTGATCGCGATCAATTCCAATTATTGTAAGCGTTGAAAACTTTTCCAGTAAAGCTTCTGTATGTCCGCCAAGTCCAAGTGTGCAATCAACAATTACGGGTTTTTCATTTAATAAAATAGTTGGGGCAAGTAGTTCAATACAGCGATCTAGCATTACAGATATATGTTGCGCACTTGCATCGTTCATCTACTCCCCCTCTTCTTAGTTGTTGACTTCTACTTCATCTCTCATCTCTGGTCACCGCCGGCCGACGGATCTAACGAAAGTGACACCGGGGAAGGGGTGTCACTGCCGGCTTTAGGTCGGCGGTGGCCACAAATGAGAGCG
>Ga0114977_10001978_pt1 | contig 13331 bp, 13 predicted proteins | sample S_130805_MF_Meta_FD_87026 | JGI IMG/M metagenome (GOLD analysis project Ga0114977, IMG submission 87026) | Freshwater microbial communities from Lake Simoncouche, Canada to study carbon cycling - S_130805_MF_MetaG | ecosystem: Environmental > Aquatic > Freshwater > Lake | place: Lake...
CTATCGTCAGGTATACGTTGGTCAACACCAAGTAATGCCGAAAGATTATCATTGAACATAGTTTTGTCAGATGTATTCCAACAAAATACATCCATATTACATTCAAGTTTACTATTTTTATATGTGATTAACTTTCTAACCTTATCAATATAAATCTCAGAATTACCATATGGTGCTAATCCCATCATTTTATATTCGCCTTCGTTTGGTCTAAACCCTAAAAATGAGGTCATCGCAGAATAAAATAAACCTAATGAATGTGGATATTTGGCCATACCACCATATTCAATACCTTGATAATCACCAAAACCAACTGATAACGTATCAATCTCACCAACACCATCTATTGACAAACACGTTGCCTTTTCAAATGGTGACGTATAAAATGAATAATATTGATGTGCTTCGTGATGTGTAGAATAAAAAACATTGGGGGATAACTCTTTAAGTCTTTTATCTAAAATCTTCATGTTTCTTTTAATCTTTAAAAAAGATTTAATGGAATAGAAAGGGTTTTTAAACAGTTGTGGTTTAATATTGTCAACAACCCTTTTATATTTTAATTTTGGGTCTTCGTAATAACAAACCGCTTGTAAGTTTTTGTCATTTATTTTATATTTTTTATATATGTAATCTAATGCCACGTCGGGAAATGAACTATCGTGTTTTATACCTGTGAACTTTTCTTCTTCACAAGCAAATATTAATTGGTTATCTCTGAATAAACACACAGAGGAATCATGATAAAAAGCCGATATTCCGATTATATACATTGTCTATTTTTTAAAAAGAACCTTTTTTAGTCGTTTTGGTTCTATGTGTCTTATTGGGTTATGAACACCTAAGGGGTTTTTTGAAAATACATCTTCCATACTAAACTTTGACGCAGTTTCAACATCAGCAACTCCTATTCCTTTCATATGTTTCATAAAATAAATATCTTCCCAAATTTGTTCGGTAACAGGATTATTTTCACAAATTTCAATCATTTTACTGACGGTTCTTAATGATAACCCACCATTTCCAACCCATTGATTTTCTTTTGGTTTTCTCCACGGAGCACCTATATAATCATAAGATAAGAATTCATCAATACCACTTCTTAATAGTAAAGAATCTGTTTGAAAAATTAAAGCCTTATCTCCTTTTACGTTTTTCCAAAAATTTGACGTTTCCATATACCCACTATGTTCAATATTTGAAAGGTTTCTAACTCCCATATTAAAATATTCAACTCCAACCCAATCTTTGGTTATATTTTTCACATAGTCTTCGTTGTTCGTACCATGAAAAATTTGTAATCCCCACTTAATTGGTGATTCATTCTCATTTAAATAAAACATTGTTGATTTCATCACCAACGACAAATTAAGATGTTGTCTAGGTTCAATTATAACCGCATAGTGTTTTGAGTCGTTTTGAATTTTTGGTTTATATCCATTAAATTTAATATCAACATGAGTTAAGTAGTCCCCCCATATTTTGATATTATCTTCGTTATATAATTTTATTGATTTGTTCATATATGTAATCTCCAATTATTTTATATCCTTTTAAATTGGGGTGATAATCTCCCTCGTAAAAATTTTCCTCGTCATTCCATACACTTCTACTACCATATTCCCAAACCGATTCATCGTTTTTAATTTCATATTCCCTTAAAATATCGGAAACACAACCATCTGGATTAATGAAATATGACGGTAGTTTTTTGGTATCAACGTCTTCTTCCCTAAATGACGGGTAAAATGAATTAAAGTAAAAATGTTTATAATCTTTTAAAATTTCTTCCATTAGTAAGAATATCTCGACAACATTATGACTATCTTTTGTTTTATATCTATATGGATATGAGAACATAACAATGATAATGTCATCTTTAGATAATAACCCAAAATTTTTGATTCCGTCAATCTCATTTAAAATGTATTCGTTTCCGTAACCACAAACACCAAGATTAACATATGGACAATCAAGTTTTTGTGCAACCCACCTTGGCCATGAATTCATGTCCCTCAATTTTTGTGTGAATGCATCAGGAAATGGTTCCTCTTTATATTTTATATCAGTTTCAATACCATGACCCGCAGTCCAACTATCTCCAAATGTAATTAACCTCATTTTATGTGTTTTTTTATGTGGTTATAAAAATATTCGGCTTGTTTAATGTGACCAAGTTCTCCTAAATGTAAGTCGTTAATTTTACCATCAGTTTCTTGTTTTATTGTTAAATATGAATCTAACGAGTAAGAAATGTATTGAATTAATGAAATTAATTTATAACAGTTTTCTTTCGGAGGAAGAATATAATTTTTATCATTAATAAATTTAGAATCCATATCAAATATTAAAATATCACTATTCCAATGAAATACTTCAACATTTTTTAAACGACAATAATTATTAATAAACTTAATCCAATTTTGAACCTCTTCCGCCCATAATGGGTGAGATCTATTTACCAAAATTTCATCAATGGTTGTTTTTGAAAACCCGACATTAACATTATAAGATTGCTTTGGTAACATTTCATTCATTCGGTGTTCTTTTTCATTAACAGTACAAAATCTGAGTAATTGTGTCCATCCAAATATTAAAATATCCCCTTCATTAATACAATCTATCACATTGATGAATTGTTTTAATATGTTATAGTTAGATACGCCTCCAATTCCGCAATTTATAACGTCACAATTTAATTTTTTAGCTAAAATAGTCGGCCACACTTCAGGTAATATACCTCCTTTAAATTTCTTATATTCATCGTATGTCGATGAATTTTCATATCCCACTGGATACCACTCAGCTGTAAAACTGCAACCAAAAGTCCAAAGTTTATTCATTATTTATTAAATTATAAAATATTAATGCAAGTTGTTTATGTCCATCGACACTAAAATGGGAATCGTTAATTAACCCATTAGTATCATCATTCATGGTTTTACACCCCAACTGTATTAGTGATTGTATTGTTGTTATTTGTTTATTTTTAACTAAGTTTTTTTCTTCACCACACCAAAAATAAATTTTAAATTTTTTACATTTAGCATAGTTTAATATTAGATTTTCCCAACTATATATTTCATCGGACCATTTTATATTTTCTCTATCCTCAATTACGTTATCCCAAAACCCACCTTTTGTTGGGTAGTTATTTTTAAAATTATTATTCCACACAGTTCTAAATTTAGTAATTAAACCCCAACATATAATAACAACATCATTTTCAGATATTTGACTTGAAACGTCACAAAAATCTTGAAATATTTGATAATTAGAATTTCCTCCCTTCGCTAAATTTTTTATTTTATAATTCAACATCACAGATAAAGTATTCGGCCAAGATATTAGTGTATTCTCATTTTTTAATTTTAGATATTTTTTAACATTACTATCATCATCTGAATGGATGTCAAAATCAGAACTAAAACTATCACCAAAAGTCCATAATGTTCCCATTAAATTAAGTTTTTAAAAAATTTATAATCATTATTAACTAAATCTAAGTTTTTAATGATTTTTCTTTTATTATTTTCAAATCTTTCTTTATTATTTACATAAAATTCAATGATTTGGTCTTTATTTTGAAATATTCTTTCAATTTCTTTTACAAACGCATATAGTCTATCCCTATCATTTTTAATACTGTCATATGTGTGATCAATAATGTCATCAAAAAAATCTAAATCATATCTCTCTCTCATTTTTTTAACGTGACCTTCGGTTGCCAATATTAATGGCATTTGATAATAGTAAAACGGTCTAAATGATTTTTCTGATATATGAATTACATTATGTTTTTTAAAAAATTTAGATTCTGTGACAATATTAATGTATGAATTTTCATAATTTTTTGGGTATTCGGGTATTGTCATTATTTTTGGTAATCCGTCCATGTTAGGTTGTTTATGTTTAGTAAACCAATTTTTTTCTTCTTCAAAATCACTAACTTTTATTTCTAATTTAGAAAATTTGTCAATCTCAGATTCAATATCATTTATATCATCATCATTTAATAAATCTTTAAAATACCATTTGTCTATTGTAACATTATATGTTGGTACAAACGACCAATTCATTTGATTAAGTAATCCATTTTTCATTAATAAGCATAATAAACTTGCTCTTTGGGATCTGGGTGATTTGTTAAATAACATAGCAAATTTACCGGTTTTTTTAGGTATAAAATTACATCCACCAACGTAATCTAAAACTTTTGTTGAAGAGTGAGGTATAAATTGTAATGAATGAACATTAATATCACTATTATATTTTATTTTATATTCGTCAAGTTTGGCGTTATTGTTTATAACGTAAAATTGACTTTCGTTTAATTTACAATAAATTATAAATTCTTGTAACATTCTAAAACCATCTTCACTATCTGGTTCGTGTTCTGTGATGTAAACAAAATAAAAATTAGGGCAATCTTTTAAACAATTTAATATATCAATATCAAATGGTAATTTAGTTTTTTCATCTAATTTTAGTGTAAAAATTTGTGATAATTCATCTCTACCATGTGTATAAAAATAGTAATGTTTTTCATCTTTATTTTCATAAACGTCTTTTAACCTACATTTTTTTAATTCAAATTTTTTGTATTCAACCGAATCTTCTACAAAATGACGTATTAAGTTTGATGCGTCCCAACTCCCATTTGGTATTGGTTTATTATTTACATCATCCCAATTATCATAAACTAAATTTAGTTTTTTTGTGTTATTTTCCATAGTTAACTAATTTCATTCCATATAATATCAAACATATTTGATATATCTCCATTTATATTATTCTCACCATATTTCATTTTAAACCTGACATTAAAATTTTCATAATTGTGTTTACAAATTTCCATCATTTCTTTTCTGATTTCCACCAGCTCTTCAACACTCTTTTTACTTAATTTTTCTAATTCCTCAACAATTTTAATTGACCTTGTCGGTGAATCTGAAATATCATCATATTCTTCATTAATCCAACGACTAAAAGTTTTATAACCGATTGATTTTAAATACTTTAATGTGCCCTGATTACCTAAAATCATAAATGGATGACCAACCATTATCGGCTTCCAAGTTTTCTCAGTTATAAACAAAGTACCTTCATCAACTAATGTTTCAGATACAACCGATATGAATGTTTTTTCATAATCACTTTTAGTTATACTACATGCCATATTGAATTTTAAATCATAGGTATCATCAATAGTAATGGGGGTGTTGTTGATTAAAAATTCATTGTCACCATCAATAACCTTTCCTATACTAATTAAACCCCTATTAAAAATATCTACATTTAAAAGATTACTTAAAAATTCAACCCTATGAGGTCTAGGGTTTCTATTATAATTTAAAAATAAGTTTTTTTGATTTACAGGTGTATAGTCAACAATATCACCTTGATATGTATTCCATGTTTCAAAATCCAACATTGGTATCGACGTAATCCCTAATCCTTTCTCTATAGTGATTTGATTACACAATAAATTACCACAACAAAAATAAATTGAGTTTGTTGGTAAATTAGAATCCCTTCTCCATTTATTTATAATTTCCAAATCATAATTATCTTTGGCGCCAGATGTTCCTTCATATAACAACATTAAAACTATCTTAGATTTCCCATTTCTAACATCGTTAAGATATTTTTCAGATATGCAACTAAACCCAATGTCTAAATTTTCATAAAAAAATGAAACATTATAAATATTAATAATGTATAAGTGATTGCTTTCCTGAATTTTATCTATTGTTTGATATTCAATTTTTGTATTATATATATTTGATGCAATTTTACCTTTGAAAAAATCTGAACTAAAAAATTCACCGTTTTCGTTAAATAAATCCCAATTTCCCCACATTAGGGGTCTATTTAATTTCCCCAATTCTTTTAGATACCAAGATTTAGACGCACCATTAGGTCGATGATAATTTATCACACTATCCCATTCCTCTAAACTGCATATAATTTTATCCATCTCTATGTGATAATATAGTTAAAAATAATTGAAATAACAATTTAAAATTTATAATATTTTTCGTATATTTTAATTATGAAAATACTAATCACAGGTGGTGCCGGTTATCTCGGTTCTGTTATTACGGGTAAAATGTTAGATTTTGGTCACAACGTAATAGTCTTAGATAAATTATTATTTAATCAAACTTCACTGTTACAATACACGTCAAATCCAAATTTTAAATTTATCTATGGTGATGTTCGCAATGAGACAGAATTAGAAAGATTATGTAATGAAGTTGATGTTATTATACCTTTAGCCGCAATCGTCGGGTTTCCCGCTTGTGCACAAGACCCTAAATTGGCAAAAGAAATTAACTTTCAACAGATAGTTAATATTGTTAAATTTACAAACGGAAAGGGTAAAAAGATTTTATATCCAAATACAAATAGCGGATATGGATTGGGAACAGGTCAATTAGAATGTACTGAGGAATCTCCACTTACCCCAATTTCAGTTTATGGTCAAACTAAATGTGAAGCTGAGAATTTTTTAAGGACATCAACGGACGCTATCGTTTTTAGATTGGCAACTGTTTTTGGAGTGTCTCCAAGAATGAGGACTGATTTATTAGTGAACGATTTTGTTTATAAAGCAATAACTGACAAATATATTGTTGTTTTTGAAAAAAGTTTTAAAAGAAACTTCATTCATATTCAAGATGTTGCAAATGTGTTTTTGTTTATGTTGGAAAAATATGACAAATATAAAGGTGATGTTTTTAATGTTGGATTAAGTAATGCAAATCTTTCAAAACAAGAATTACTTGAGAAAATTCAAACTCATGTTAAAAACTTTGCAGTGTCATATAATGACTACTACGAAGACCCTGATAAAAGAGATTACATTGTATCAAACACTAAGGTTGAATCGACTGGTTGGTCTCCTAAGTGGGATATTGATATGGGAATTAATGAATTAATAATGGCATACCAAATGATTGTACCTAAAATGGGTGCTGAGTTTAGAAATGGTTTTCCTTTAGGATACGCAAATAATACATAATATGAGTAATAAATGGGATGAGTTTATAGAAACTCCATCAAAAAAATTTGGGTTTCAGGTACCGACATTCACTCCTTCAATCTATAGGGAATATCGTGGTGAAATATTCACAACCTTTCATTCGGAAGAACATCCAGTAATGAGACATATACATTATGAAAAAAATGAAATTAGTATTCACGGTAGATTTTCAAAATCGTATAAGGGGGTATTGAGGGGATTGCATTATGATAATAAAACTTGGAAGTTAGTACAAGCCGCAGTTGGTGATATATATTTAATAGTATTAGATATGAGAAAAAATTCATCAACATTTGGGGATTGGGAATCTTTTATGATAACTGAAAAAGAAAGAAATCAAGTGTTGGTTCCGCCAGGGTTTGCAAATGGACATTACGCATTAACCGATTGTATGTTTCACTATAACCTATTTTATAAAGATGGTTATGTCGATGCTGACGAACAAGGAGTTGTTAAATGGAATGACCCCGAATATCAAATGGAATGGCCAACAAATAATCCGATATTACAAAAAAGAGATAGATGATAAAAAATTTAAATGACCATTTACCAATAGTGAGAGAATCATTATGGGATAGTGCAGGATTAATTCAATTTGAAAGAAAGATGGCAGACCATTGGGAATCGGGTAGAGTAAGAGGGCCGATTCATTTGAGTGGTGGCAATGAAAAAGAATTAATTGAAATCTTTAGACGAATAAAAAAATCTGATTGGGTTTTCTCTACTTGGAGATCACATTATCATGCATTACTAAAAGGTATAGATCCTCTATGGATTGAAAACGAAATATTAGAAGGTAGATCTATTACGCTAGTAAATAAAGAAGAAAAGTTTTACGCATCAGCTATTGTTGGTGCCATCATACCAATCGCAGTTGGTGTTGCTATGAAAAATAAAATGGAAGGTAACGATGAAATGGTTTGGTGTTTTATTGGTGATATGGCATATGAAACCGGTGGATTTATGGAGAATTACAAATATGCCAAGAATTTTGATTTACCAATAAAATTTGTAGTGGAAGATAATGGAGTTTCAACCAATACTCCAACAATAGAAACTTGGAAAATAAAAACTGAAGCACCTAATGATGTTATTTGGTACGATTATAAAAAAGAGTGGCCGCACTACGGAACAGGAAAATGGGTGATATTTTAAATGTAGTTTACGATAATTGGGTGGATGGTGAAGCACAACCTAATTTACTTAATACAACACAACCAAATAGGTTTAGGATTTTAGATGGGTTTTTTAGATTTTACGACGATTCAAGTCATAAAATATATCATCGAATGAATAAATGTAAGATTGAAGATGTTTACAAAAACCCTAATGAGAATTATTTTTATTTTATAAATGGGATTGGTAATGTCCATAATACATTTAAAGAATATAAAACGATTCCTCTACCTGAAATTGTTAGTGAATGTTTTTTATCATGTAATAATTTCAATATCATCTTTTTAAACGAACATGAATATGAAACTGAAGATTATTTATTATATATTGATTCTTATTTTACCAAAAGGGGGTTTAATTTAAGTCGGATATTTGTTATTAACAATAATGCCGAAATGGAAATATTAAAATTTAAAACCGGAACAAAACTTAATGTTTATTCATCAGAATTTTTATTAAAATTTATTGCTCGACATTTGTCATTTCAAAATTCAAAATATGTAAAAGACAAGGAAGGGTTTTTTATGTGTCACAATAGGTCACCCAAAACACATAGATATACTTTATTGGTAATGTTAATGAAACTTGGGATATTGGAAAATGTGGATTGGTCACTTATTATGGGGTGGGCTAAGAGACAAAAAACATTTACTCATTTTTATAATGGAATTTTATATAATGAAGAAATTGAACATTTAAAACCTGAAATTGATTATTTTGATTCTATTGACATTAAACGAAGTAAATATGAAGAAGAATCAGGATGGTTTGAAGCTGAAGAGGTTTTGGGTTCATTTAATTGGGAGAAAATTTATGAGACTAAAACATATGAAAACACATATGTTAATATTGTAAGTGAGTCAAATTATGATTTTGATGCGGTACATATCACTGAAAAATCATTAAAACCATTTCATTTTTATCAATTACCAATTTTTCTATCTTCACAAAGACATGTAAAATATTTAAGGGAATTACATCATTTTGACCTTTTTGATGACTTTATAGATCATAGCTATGATAAGGAGCCTAACATTAGAAAAAGATTTTTTATGGTTTTAGATGAAATTAAACGATTAAATAAAAATAAAGAAAAAGTTATAGAATTCTACAATAATAATTTTGAAAGATTTGAAAAAAATAAACAGGCGGTATCAAATATATTTAAATCAACTAAAGATGTTAACTATTTTTTTGACTACCTAATAAATAAAGAAATAAAATGAAAACAGTATTAATAACTGGATGTTCTGGTTTAGTCGGAACTTATTTAATAAAGAAATTTTTAAAGGAAAATTTTATTGTTGTTGGTGTTGACATCAAACCGATACAATTTAAAATTTCTTATGAACACGAAGATTATTTCAAGTATGAATGTTTGGATTTAACGGCAGATAATAATATTAGAGATGTGTTAAATAGACATAAACCAGATGTTGTTGTTAACGCATTTGGTGTTAAAGGGTCACCAATAAGAGCAAAGGAATCTCCAGTAGATTTTCTTTATCCTTCATTTAAAATTAACACAGAATTAATTAATCAATGTTCAAAAAAGGATATATGGTTAATCTTTATGAGTTCTGTAGGTGTTTACGCACCTTCTGAAAAATTTGTCGAATCTGATGTGTGGAAAACATTACCATCTGAACATGATTGGTTTCCGTCGTGGTCAAAAAGAATGGGTGAACTTTTATTAGAGGCTTATAAAGTTCAATATGGTTATAAAAAATGGTCCATAATTAGACCCGCAAATATATACGGTGAATATGATGATTTTACTGGTGGTGGTACCGTGATATCTAGTACGGTTAAAAAAGTTTATCATTCAAATGGTACAATAGAATGTTGGGGTGACGGTAGTCCAATTAGGGATTTTGTTTATGGTGAAGATGTTGCAGATGCAATTTACCAAATGTATGATAAACAAATAAACGATATTGTAAATTTTGGTTCGGCCGAGGAAATTACAATTAAATATATGGTGGAAAGTTTAATCCTTGCTAGTCATAAGTCGGTTGATATTTCATGGGACCCAACAAAACCAAACGGTGATTTAAGAAGACAAATGGATATTACCAAACAAAAAGAATATGGATTACTTCCTAAAACACCTTTCAAAGATGGATTAAGTAAAGTTTACTCTTATTATTGTAAATTAGAACCCGCTGAAGGTGTTAGTGTTAGTGTTAATGACTATTTAAACTACGGTTATTATGTCGGTAAAACAGATGAATTAACAACAAATAAAGATGAGTTTTTTGATAAGATAGATTTATTAATTAAATCTTCCGAAACTAAAGATATCTACAAATATCGTTTAGATTATAACATTTTTGGTCCGCATGAAAATTATAAAATTCATCTTACTGAAGAAGAAATACCATTGAGGGATCAATTCATAATTGAAAACGACCGTAAAGTAGGTCAACGTTGGTGGGAAAGTACAGGACCTAGTTATACTTTAAATAGATTAACTGAATATTTTGAAGAAATGTCTGAGAATTTTATTTCTAAATTATATCCAGAATATGTTGGTAATATGTCTCACGTTTCCAATTTTACTTTATATGAGAATGGTGATTTTATCCAAAAACATAGAGATGGTAAAAATGAAGGTAGAATTTGTGTGATATTGATTTACTTATCTTACGAAAAAGATTATAATGATGGTGGTGGTCAATTAATTATAGAGGAAAATAAAATACGAACAACAGTTTTACCAATAAATGATAATTTCTGTGTATTAGACTTCACTCAAAACAATCCTGAACATGCGGTTGAAGTTGTTAAAAATAATTTTAGACTATTCACATTTATTGATTTTATATATGAAAAAGATTTTTTTGTTAAAAGTAAATCACCCGATAAATTAATGTAAATAAAAAAAAATAATGAATAAAAATTCTAAAATATTAATCACTGGTGGTTCGGGATTAGTAGGACAAAATTTAACCGCAAGATTAATAAAGGAGGGGTATACGAATTTAAGAGTTAATTTACACAAACGTGGTGTTAGAACCAAGTACGACGGTGTAGAATACTCTCAACACGATTTGCAGACATATCAAGGATGTAGAGAGGCAACTGAAGGTGTAAATGTTGTTTTTCACGCAGCAGCTTCAACTTCAAATGCTGTTGACACTGTAGTAGACCCGTTAGCTCATGTTACCCCAAATGTCGCAATGAATAACTTCTTAATTGATGCCAGTTGGAGAAATAAAGTTCAACATTACATTTTCTTATCATCTAACACTGTTTATCCACCTAAAGGTGATGATCCCGTTGTTGAGACTGATTTCTTGTTTAATGAACCATACCCTGTTTATTTCCCCGTTGGTTGGATGAAACGTTATGCAGAAGTTCAGTGTGAGTTATATGGTAAGTATTTACCTGTAAAAATGAAATGTACGGTTATTAGACCAGCAAATTTATTTGGACCTCACGATAAGTATGATTTTAACAAATGTCACGTAACACCAGCAACCATTCGTAAAGTTGCCGATAAAATGAATCCAATTCCTGTATGGGGTGATGGTAGTGAATTAAGAGATTTACTGTATATTGAAGATTTTGTCGAAGCGTTGCAAATTGTTATGGAAAAAGAAACTGAAATGTTTCAAGTATATAATGTTGGTTCAAATGAAGTTTATTCAGTGAATGATGTGTTAGATAAAATGAAACACATTGTTGATTATTCCGCACCTACCGAATATATTCAAGGTAAACCATCTATGATACCAACTCGTAGAATTGATTCTAATAAAATTAAAGAAAATTTGGGTTGGGAGTCTAAGACAAAACTTGAGGATGGTCTTAAATTAGCATATGTTTGGTACATGGAAAATAAAAAAGAATTTAATTAATAAAATATGAAAGGAATTTTATTTGGTGGGTGTTCGTTTACTTGGGGTCAGGGATTATATTTTTATTCCGATTTAAATAGATTGGTTTACCCAATAAACGAATATACGTATAACGATGATACCGTTAATGATGCACATCGTAAATTTAGAGACACATTAAGATATCCAAGATTAGTTGCAAACCATTTTAAAACATTTGAGGTGTTTAAGAAGATGAACGGTGGTTGTGAAGATGAAACATTTGATTTTTTTCAAACAATTTTTAACTTTAAAGACAATATAGATGCTAATAAACATCTTTCAACTGAAAGATATGACTACGATGATTTTGATTATGTTGTAATTCAGTTATCACAACTTTGGAGAAATAAATTTTACTTTATTGATGAAGGTGTAATTGAACATGCAAGTGTTTGGCCGGGCAGTAAAGATATTGGTTGGAATAGTGAGAAATTTTTTAATTGGATGGAGAAAAACAATATGACTTTTGATGATTGGATTGTTGATCACACACAAAAACAAATATTAAGATTAAAAAAAGAATTAAAGTTTTACGAAGAAAAAGGAATTAAAACAAGAATAATGGCTTGGGAAGATAATTTGGTTCCAAGTATTTTAGAAGATGAATTTTTAAGTGAGAGATTTATAAAATTAACACATAATGATATTGAACACTTAACAATAAGAGAATTACAAGATGCGTTTCCACATCTTAGAATAAAATACGATACGGATAAATTTGGTGATAATCCACCAGATGATCATCACCCATCTAAAGAATGTCACGAAATAATGGCAAAAAACATAATTGAAAACATAGAAAAAGATTTAAAATGAGTCAACCAGAATACACCCCATATAAAGACGCACTAACTAATTCAATGACATATCTTGGTAAACAAGAAGACACGGTTTTTATTGGTCAACAAGTCCTTTGGCACGGTAATCCAATGAGTACTACTATAGGTGATGTACCTAAAGATAAACTAATCGAACTTCCTGTGATGGAAGAATCTCAAATGGGAATGTCATTAGGTATGGCAATGGCGGGTAAATTTGTAATCACATTTTATCCAAGATGGGATTTTATTATTTGTGCCGCAAATCAATTAATAAACCACGTGGATAAAATTGGTTTAATGAGTAAAGGAGAATGGAACCCAAATATGGTTATACGATTAGGGAAAGGTTCAGATAAACCGTTAGACCCTGGTCATCAACATAGAGGAAACTATATTAACGAA
>Ga0114977_10001981_pt1 | contig 13323 bp, 14 predicted proteins | sample S_130805_MF_Meta_FD_87026 | JGI IMG/M metagenome (GOLD analysis project Ga0114977, IMG submission 87026) | Freshwater microbial communities from Lake Simoncouche, Canada to study carbon cycling - S_130805_MF_MetaG | ecosystem: Environmental > Aquatic > Freshwater > Lake | place: Lake...
ATACTTTTTTTTCTTGAATATTTAGAGTAAATTTTTTTCAAATTTAGAATTAATTTAGAGTAAATTTTTTCAATCATATTTTTTTCTCTGAAATTTAAAGTAAATTAAAAACAAATTTAGAAATAATTTAGAGTAAATTTCTAAATATTTAAACACTATGTCTAAATATTTACTTAAAGAGAAAACCATATATTTATTTAATGGAAACCAAAAAAACAGAACAAATCGTCGTCAAAGACCAAACCATTATTGCTTTCTATAAAGAAAATCCTAATCTAAACTTTGTCACAATGAATCATATTTTTATAGATATATTAAAAAAATTATCTACTAACCTTAATGAAACCATAACAAATAATATAAATCATAAAATCTTATCTACTCTTACTGATTTAAGCAAAGACATTATGGGTTTTAAACAAGACATTACAACAAAACTTCACGAAACAAAAAAAGACTATATTGATAATGTAAGGTTAATTCTTGAAAATAGTGCTATGACAACTAGTGATAAAATACAAACTATATTAGAAAAAAATAGTGACATTATTGTAACAAAAACTACTTCAATCATTAATGAAATAGTACCTAAACATAATGATAAATTCTTTAACCAGATTGAAGTAAGTATTAAAAGTTTATATGATTCTCTTAACCAAGACACTAATAAACTAATTGAAAATATTAATAAGGATGATAAAAATATTACAGATTTTGTTAACAACATTGATAGCAAATTCAACACTATGATTGTTAATATGCAACAACCTATATTTAGTTTTATTCAATCAAGTGAAGAGAGAACTTCTAGTAATGTTCAACAAATGAGAGATAAGATTGTTTCTCAACAATCAACTCAAGAATCTTTAAATAATGGTATTCATGAATTTTTAAACAAATATAAGCACAACTCATCGTCAAAAGGAAATGTTTCTGAATATGAACTTTATTCCATTTTACAAAATATTTTTCCTAGTGATGAAATCATTGACTGTAGTAGTGAATCAGCTACTTGCGATTATAGAGTCAATCGATTAAATCCTAATAAACCTGCGATTCTATTTGAGAATAAAGACTATTCACGTTCTGTAACAACAGAAGAAATAAAGAAGTTTGAGAGAGATTTAAAACAACAAAAATTACATGGAATATTTATTTCTCATAAAAGTAACATTACATATAAAGAACCATTTCAAATAGACATTATTGAGAATTTAATTCATATTTATTTACCAAATACTGAATATAATATTGAAAAAATTAAAATAGCAGTTGAAATTATTGATACACTCTCTACCAAACTTATTCATATTTCAGATGTCCAAGCTGAAACAACTACTATCAATATTACAAAAGATGATATTGATGAATTAGTTGAAATGTTTAATGATTTTAACACTCAAAAATCGTCCATTATCGAGACTATTAAAACGTCTAATAAACAAATTTTAGACAAGCTTGAGAACATGCAAATTAACTCTGTTAAAAAAATACTTAACAAAAATGGTGTTTTTCAATCAGATGATGATTTTAAGTGTAAACATTGTAATGCATTTACTGGCAAAAATAAGGCCAGTCTTGGAGCCCATATTAGAAATTGTAAATTTAATCCTATTAACAACACCAGCAACAATAAGTCAATTGGTAACATAGTTATTAATACATCTAATGTATAATTTCGTGTTAATTTACAATCTAGATATAATATTCTATTTTAGTTGTTATTTGAGTTTGTTCTTATATAAAATAAGACTTTGTTTTACATAAAGAGAGAAGTTATACATTACAATCATTCTATATTATCAATCCTAATATGATGACATATTATACGATTCTGTATAACATTTTTGTTATCTAACAATAATTCAGCCAAATAGGACCCATCTTGCCCAGTAATACCAGTTATAAATGCTACTTTAGACATTATTTATATTTATATTTAAAACCTTTTATATTTATATTTTTAAATTATATAATTAATTATGTCTTATGTATATCTTCTACTTTCTAGCGATAATGCCACATATGTAGGAGCTACAGTTGACCTTGAACGGCGTTTAAGACAACATAATAAGGAAATTAAAGGAGGAGCTCACGCTACTGGTTCTAAAGTAGAAAAAGGTGAATACTGGGTTAGGGCTTGTCACGTAGCAGGATTCCCTGATTGGTCTTCAGCCCTCCAATTTGAATGGCGTTGGAAACAACTATCCCGTAAATTACCCCAAAAAATGTATCCATTGGAACGAAGAATGAACGCACTTAAGGAATTATTATCACTTGAACGACCAACCTCTAAGGCAATGGCATACGTTGAATGGCCTAATCCTCCACAAGTTAATATTGAAATTGAAGAAGCTCATAAGTTTTATGCGTAATTTTATTTAGTTTAAGAATATTTATTTTTAGAATATTTAGGTTTAGAATATTTAAGTTTATTTACTTTAAGAATATTTTGGTTTATTTACTTTAAGAATATTTTAGTTTATTTACTTTAAGAATATTTAGTAATTATTTACTCTATTTAACATTAGTAATTATACATTTATAAAATAATTTAGTAAATTAATTTAATAAATTATTTTTTTTTATATAATAAAAATATTTAACTATATTATAAAGATGTCGACAGCCTCTAACCCAACTCTTACTTTTGTAAGCGGAACTGCTTCTTCCGTTAAATTTCGTTTTGTTAACCCTAATACAACAATGGCCAAAACTTTTTTCCTTGAATACACAACAGAATCTGGACAAAATACCTCAACAAGAATTCCTCTTGTTGCTAGTGATGCGTCAGGAGATATTCTCCCTATTACAGGCTTAGATTCATCCAAAGCTTATCTTTTTCAACTTACTCAAACAGGTGTTGATTTTGGTGGAGTATATCAAAAATTTTCAAGTATATATAAATACAGTCCTGTTGGTCCTCCCAGTGCTCCCAAAATTAACGTAGACTATTCCCGTGTTACTGATGGTGGATGTGAATTAAATATTACCCCTGGAGCTTCAAATGGAGGCAAAAATATTAAATATGCTTTCCATAGTCAAAATACTTCAAATGTTGATGCTCCTCCTATTAAACATTGGACTTTAGTTGATGCTAGTAGTTCTGGTGTTATAACTTTAGCAAATGGCAACTTGTATTACCCATTTACTGATTTAAGTAATGGTAACGTGTATGAATTCTGGGTGAACGCAATTAATGACCTTGGTGAATGCAGTGAAGATTCCAATACTATGGTTGTTACTCCCACTAATTGCCCTTCTTATGTAGTAAACCTCGCAGCTACTGTTGGTGATGCGTCCGCCTTAATTAAATGGGAACCACCTGTTGATATAAGTAATGCTCCTTACACTAGACAAACTGACGTTAACGCATACACATTGGTTGTTAATGATAATCTAACCAAACAAGATATTTCTATAAGAACATTCAAAATAGATGCCAGTAATGCTTTCCCTGATTTATCACTTAACACTGTTGGCGTGGTCTCCACATATTCATTCAAGGTTACTCAATTAAAGAATTTCCAAAATTACACAGTCACTGTTTATGCTTCTTCTAAAAATGGTGATGGTCTTCAAAGAAATATCCAAGTTTTGCCTTACAGCTCAGATTTAGATATTAATTCAACAGTAAAAGCCTACCCTGGGAACCAAAGAATTGATGTATCATGGAACACGCCATTATCATCTAGTTTCCCTATTAATAAATACACTGCTGATATTTATAGTGCGACAGAAACTATTACTGCGTTAGGAACAAAAGTAACATTAACCAAAGTAGGAACTACTCAAAATATAACCTACGACCCCTCAAGTAATGGTGCTACTGCTGGATTCGCTTCCTTAACCAATGGTACACTATATAAGATTGTTGTTACTGTTGTTCTTGAAAATCCTTCTGATAAGTCACTCGTTGTATGCACAGTTGATGAGAAAACAAGTGGTATATTTTCAAAGCCCTTCACAGCTTCTGGAGCGGTAACACATTATGCTTTTAACCCATATCCATCATTAGCTATATTAGACTGGGACGAGCCATCTAATACTGGCGGATATCCTATTGTTAGATACGACATTAGTTATGTTGACTTAAGTGGAATCGTTCAAAACTTTTCTACTAAAGATTCAACTATAACAATTACAGGTTTAGCAAATGGAACCAATTATGGTGTTAATATTAGTCCTGTAACTGGACCAGTTTTGACATACAATAACACTAATGTAGTCAAATCAACTTTTGTTAGTGGAACAGTAAAATCAGACGGTTCATTTAATGCTGTTGCTAGTTTTAACAATCTTGTTGCAAATACTGTTAACAATTTGTCATACAAATATGTTGATGCTTCAAATATAACATTACAATGGAAAAGACCCACACCCTTGTTATCTGGTGATACAGTAGCTGGTTCTACACAATCTGTTGTTTCTTATGCGATTTACGCAACCAACGAACAAGGTTATTATTCTGGTAATGCCGTAGCAACAGTTTATGACCTTAGTGACAACAAGTTTGACTTAAGTCAAAATATAACTGTGAATGTTAACTCAACAGGATATTACGGTGTTAGAATGACAGTTCTTTACAAATACACTGCCGGAACTGTCCAACAGCAAAATATAGTTTCTAATATACAATATATTCCATACTCAGTTGGGCAAGCTCCATCTATCTCATCTATTGATATTTCGAATGTTATAATTCCTAAATCTTCTACTAATCCTTCTCAGTATACTGAAGGAACTGTTACTATTAATATTACAAATAACAATGAGCTCCCAACAGGTGTCATATGTTTTGCCCCGGATATTAAGGGTGATTCAATTAATGGTGCTACTCAAACTGCTTCCAGTCTTGCCACAGCCAATGCCAAAATAGTAGCAACATCTCTAACAACTTCACAAGTAGTGTTTGTTTACAAATACGCTGTTGCTGTTACTCTTGTTACTGCTTCAAATAAGTATGGAGCAAGTTACTTGACAAAACCATAAATTTGCGTTAATTTTTGAGCAAGATAAGTAAGTAATATTTAATTTAAAATTATAATTTTTAAATTAAAAAATATATTTAATATATATAAAATGGAAATTACTTTTGGTAATAAAAAAGAAAGGTATTTAGCACAACAGCAGAAAAATCAAGCAATGATTAATAACTATAAGAATAGTATAATTCAACGAATGATGATAGCCCAAGCTCAAGCCCAAGCTCAAGCCCAAGCTCAAGCTCAAGCCCAAGCAGAAGCTCAAGTCCAAGAAGAAGAATCTGCTTCTAATTTCGTGAGTTTTTTTAAAAGAGTTAAGGAACAAGCTTCTACTGTTGAAGTTCAATCACAAGAAAATAACTCTATTTTTGGGGGCTTTTTTAAAAGAGTTAAGGAACATAGTGATGCACATGTTGAAGAAATAAATACAGATTTTGCTGGGTTTTTGGGAAGAGTCAAGGAACATAGTGATGCACATGTTGAAGAAATAAATACAGATTTTTCTGGGTTTTTGGGAAGAGTCAAGGAACATAATGACACGCATGTTGAAGAAATAAATACAGATTTTGCTGGGTTTTTGGGAAGAGTCAAGGAACATAATGACACACACGTTGAAGAAAAAAAATCAGAATTCACAAGTTTTTTAAAAAGAGTCCATTATCAATAAATAAATTATAAATTATTATAAAATTTTATAATTTATACACAATACACTTATTTTTTTAGTATATCTCTCATAACAATAATCTCATCTTTTTGTTTTTGTAATATTTCTTTCGCTAATTTTGCTACGTTATAATTATCCGTCTTTTCTAATATTTTGTTACTAGTTAAAATAGCCATTGAATGATGCTCTATCATTCCCTCAATGTATTGCGTATCATTAATAAATTGCTGAGTTCTATACAATAATATAAACACAATCAATAAACCACCACAAATAGCATAATACTTTGTGCTAAATACATCATAATGATGGTCGTGCATCATAACTTCTACAACAACCATATATAAACCCATAATTATTGCCATATAAAATTTACCTAAACTATTTGTAAAATCACCAATATTGTTTACCATTATTAAACTCATTAACAAGTATTGTATTATAAAACTACCAATAAACATTAATGCCATTGTCATCAAAATACGCATATTATACTATATATTTATAAAACAAAATTATAAATATACAGCCCTAATTTTTATCAATGGTTACTTCTTTCGCAATTTTCTTTAAAATCTTATTATTATTAGCATCGTTATTAGAGCATACAGCTTGAATCATTATATGCGAATATACATCAGCTTTATGAGACTTACTACTGGCACATTCTGGATTCTTCTGTTTCCATTCTTTAACCATTTTACTATTTTTATTTGCAATATCTTCAATTGCTTTTAAAACCTTATGATTTTCCTCATTTTCCTTCTCCCATTTGTCTTCATCTTTGACATACATTGTATCTCTTTTAGAATCACTACAGTGAACAGGACGTTCAGTTACATCAAGAGCATTTAAGTTCTTTATGATTATTTTAGAGAGACCTTCTACATAACCCAATTTTCCTACACTTTCTAAATCACTTAATTGCAGTTTAATTGAATTGACAAAATCAGTTATATTCATTGCGTTCTTACACGTTTCATTCAAGAAAAATTGAAGGTTAAATGTCTTGTTATGACTATTTGTATTAGTATTAGTATTTGTATTATTAATAACGGTATTTTTATCCTTCACAAGTTCAATCATAATTTTATTTTGCTCTAAAAGTAAATTTTTTAAATCAATATTTTCTTTTGATTGTTGAAAAATTAAATCCAATAATTGAGTATTGTTTATATTTTCTGGAATGATTTCGTCTTCATAAATTTTTACTAAACATTTTTTCTTATGTCTCCACAAACCGGATGAGTCTTTGTATTTTTTATTACAATTATCACATATATGAACCTCATTATCGTCTTTGCTACTTTTGCTACTTTTTGCTACATTTTCATTGACAAATATTGATTTTAGATGTTTAGATGTCAAATTATGTTTATCAAAATTATATTTCTTTACTGTATAGTACTTACAATTTTCACAACAAAATAGATTGCTACTTTCTCCTACATTTTTATTGCCATTCATTGCTATATATTGCTAAAATACAATAATTCCTAAATTCTTTTTTATTAAAATAATTTAATTTATTAAAAAAAATTTTTTTTTATCGTCACAAATTGAAAAATTTGGAAAAAGTAATGAGACGCTAAAAATTTTTATGGTCTCATCGATGCATTTTGCCAAGACTTTTCTGGCTTTTGCAATTTTGGACATTTATAAATGTCCATTTTTTGTTTGGCCCGTCGACTTTTGAAAATCATATGTTAAATTATATAATAAAATCCCAAAGTAACTTAAAGAAACTTTAGACTTTTCTATTTTTCAAAGTTTTGTTTTTCCCATTTTTCTTTAATCCGGACTTAATAAACTGTTCAATTTGTGAACGATTTTTTAAAATTTCCTTCACAATATTTTGGAAAAATGAGCGAAATTGTTTAAGAATTCTTGACAAATCGTCGATACATATCCATTTAATCTCAGCCTTTTCGAATATTTTTGTTTTTTTTATTATACTCGGGTCTAATCTTTTTTGTAAAAATTTTTGATTGTTGTTATAGTAAAATGTCAACATTGGTTCATAAACCATAGGGAAAATATGACATCTATAGGTGCCAAATTTTTTATTTTCACCAGTATGGTCAATATTAAATGTTCCATGTTTCTTCAACAATTTCTTCACATCATTATCAGTTCCTAAAAATCCTGTTAATTCTTCACCGCCTTCTCTAATAGCAGTGTCTAAAAATTTCTCATTATTATCTGTTCCGCCACCGAAATCAGAAAACCCAGGGGCAAAATCTTCGTATTGATTTTCTTTTCCAAATAAAAAATATAATTTTCCATTTAAGATAGTTGTTGGTAAAACTCCCGCTCCCATATTATAATAAATAAAAATATTATTATTTACTAATAATATGAGTAAAACAAAGAAAAATAGAGGAAAAATGAAAATAAAGCAAAATAAAACAACAAAACACAAAATAAAAGAATTAATATTACCTAATTTAACACCATTAACTGATAGACAACTTAGTAATAATATAGCAAAAGGACTGAAGCATAATAATAGTTTATCATATAAACCATCTATTAACGAGTTTTTAGTTTCATTAAGAACAATGCGAAGAAAAGAAATCGTAGATTGTAATAATAAATCAGCATTTGAACTTAAGGAACCATTAAAGATTGGTATACCTAGTAAATTAGGTGTAACAAATTGTTTTCATTATAATACTCCAGAAGCTAAAAAATTTCTTCTACGAAATTTAAGTGCAAATAAACATATTGATACAAGTAAAATTATTCCACCTATTCAATCTAAAGGCAACTGTTGGTTCAATACAATGTTTGTTTGTTTCTTTGTTAGTGATAAAGGTCGCAAGTTTTTCCATTATTTCCGTCAATTAATGATTGAAGGAAAGCAAAATAATGGAACAATTATACCGGAAAAATTAAGAGATGCATTTGCTCTATTTAATTTCGGAGTTGAAGCATGTTTAACCGGCAACCAGTACGCATATGAATTGAATACAAATAGCATAATTAAACAAATTTACAAAAGTATTCCCGCTAAATATAAAGATGATAAAATATACAACGTCGACCAAGCAGGTAATCCATTATACTACTATTTCAGTATTGTGAATTATTTAAACAATGTTCCGTTACTTTTAATTTTTGTAAATAATTGTAATAGTAATTGGAAGCAACTTTTATTAGAAAAAATAAATAATGTAACACATTTGCCTCACATTATAGTATTAGAAGTGTATAAAACAGACTCTAAAGAATTTAATACCAAACCCTTAACTTTTACAATTAAAAATGCTTCCTATAAATTAGACAGCAGTGCCATAATAGATAAATCGGGGCAACATTTTTGTTCACATATTACGTGCGAAGGTAAAGAATATGGATATGATGGAATGAGTTTTCATCGATTAGTTAAAATGAAATGGAAAAATAAACTAAACACCGATTTTAACTGGCAATTTGAAGGCACAAATGATGCTGATGGAACACCATTAGAGTGGAATTACACAAATGGATACCAGCTTTTAATGTATTACAGGGTCTAAAATATTAATAATAGTTTAATATACTGCGTGCTATTTTCTCTCCTCCCTTCTCAGAAGGTTCAATACTTAATGTGAAATCATCACTTGCCGTAACACTTTTACTTATTTGAATCAAACCATATGATTTTTCACGTGCATATTTTTCCAACATTTTATTCCAATCTTGAACAATAGGTTTATATTGTGAAAATTGATTACTTGTTGGATAATAAATATCAATTAATACTATTTTCACTTTATTCATTTTCGAACGGAGGCTCTTAACCATCTTTTTATAGGCAATAAAAATCACATTTAATACATGTGTATCTGAAACGTCGGAATCGTGCTTGTCTACATACTGAGATAGTATATCATTTCCACCTGAAGAGAGAAAAATAGTAGTATTTTCATTGTTTAATTCAATAGGTATACTGTCAATTTGGCTATAAACATCTACAATGGTCGAATTATTTAAGGCTAAACAGTATAAATTATCCCCTTTATTTTCTCTCAATATGTCTTCGATAGACTGTCCATTTTTAACATAACTGTTGTTTTTTAAAATACTATCGCCTAACAATACAATGCTGTTTTTGTTATTTGAAAAAGTTTCTGTATTTATTGAATCATATTTATATTGTGTGTAAAATGAAACGACTAATATTATAAAAATAAGAATGAAAATGTATAAATAATTCATATATAATTTATATATTTTATTTTAGGGCTTAAGCTGTTAAAGTATAAGATACATAATTCGAATACAATGAATTCGGATATAGTATGTTTTCAACGTTTAATGTATATGAACCAGCTCCAATATTAGTCGGTATTTCAAAAGCAATCGTTTGTGACCCTAAGAAAATAACAGGCAATTTTAAATAAGGACCAAAATTTACAGTAGAATAACCAAATGGACCTGATATGCTGAAATTAATACCATAAATGTTAATTATAGTATAAACACCTGCTACAGAACTGTTTAGAGACAAACCATATATTTCTGGCTTTATACTAGGCAAAAATTTAATAATGTTTTGACATTTACTTTGTCGCGTGTATCTTGAAGACATGTATAAATTTAACAAATATATAATATTATTTAATTAAATATAATTATATATATTATGTCGATTGAATGTAGACACAAAAAAACAGTCAGAACTCAAGGTCTAGAAAGTCGTGCCACTGTAAGGGTAGAACATAAATATGACCCTGATGATATTGAAACTGAACTAATGCATGGACAACCACCTCAAGAAATGCTTGAACAAGTTAATAACGAGTCCAAAAAGATGATGAAATTTACTAATAGATTATATAAATTAATTTTAGCTAAATGGTGTTTGACACCGAGTAATGTTAAAAGCCGTGTTGACGAGTTTTTAGATGAATTTGTATCAGAAGGTGGAAAAGAACGATTGCGTACAAAATTATACATTCAAGGTGTTGATTTTACAGAAGAAGGTGAGAGACTTAATAGTAATAATGATATGACATATTATGACCTTTTAATAAGTAAATTAAATAGGTGTACAATATGTTTGTTAAGTGGAGAATCTAAATGTACTGGCTCTTGTCCTAGGGTAGTTGTATCTGATAAGTGTTATGGTATATATAAAAGTTTCGGTTCAGGAGGACGTAGAAAAAAAACGAATAAAACGAATAAAAAAAATAAGAATAAGAAACGAAAAACAGTGCGTTATTCAAAACATAAATCAAATAAACATACACATAAAAGATAAATAAATAATTAATTTAATACAATTTAATTATTTAATATTTAATTAGAAACCAGATTGTAACGGCACGGAAAATAACCATTGCTAGCAAAATAATTATATGAACCAGTGGATTTTCGGCATACATCGCCACTTTGATGTTCAGCATATTCATAAAAAGCATCCGAATCTATCCACCCTCCAAATAATAATACATGGGTTGACGGTAGCAAAATAGCATCCCCTTTCTTTAAATCAGCCTTGGAAACTTTAGTACAAATTTCTTGCATGTTTCCAGTCACGTGACCACCACCTGATGTAGATGATGCCCAGCAATAAGATACATAACCAGAACAATCTTGACGATAACCGTCCTTTGTTTGGGTCTGTGAATAAGGAACCTTTTGGTCGACCCATACTTGTGCACGGCTCATAATCTGGTCTCTAGTTATAGGTGATGCTGTTAAGTTGTAAGAATTTTCACTTAACACGTTAGAAAAGGTAGCTAAAAAAAGAAAAAGAAGTAAAAGATTCATTTTATTATAATACTATATAATTATTATACATTTTTATATAGTATTATACATTTTTATATAGTATTATACATTTTTATACAATTAAATAGGTCCATCATCATCCATTTTTAAAATCAAATTACCCATTATTTTTTGTCGAGCCATATAATATATCAAATAACTAAATATTGACCCTACAAATGCCCCAGCAATTACTTGTATAGGTGTGTGACTATTACTATTAATACGCTGAATCATTGTATTTATAGAAAATAATAAATATATGAATAAAAACCTATTATTTTTAAAGACCAAAAAAATAAATATGGTTGAAAACCATACTAACGAAGAATGACCTGAAGGCATTCCAAACACATCATATGGATAACCACTAACAAATTTAAACCTTTTGGGTTCTTTTATTGCCAAATTAAATAAATTTTGGTCTTCTGAAGGTCGCGGTTGTTTAATTATACCCTTTAAAATTAATGTTAACAATGCGTTTAAAATAAAACCATAAACATAATATGTTAAATAATTCGTTTTATTCCAAAGCAAAAATACAGAAAATAAAAATAATATTGATGGACCATAACGACCAACATAATCTAAAAATATAGTTAAATAATTCATCATACTTATATTATTATTACATAATAATAATATCAATAATATAATAATATCAATAATATAATAATAATACAATCCGTAAAAATTAATATTGATATAAACATTCACAAATCAACGTAACACACCAATCGCAACCATTTAGATTTATCACATTACCCTTATCGTCTAACAATTTAATACGCATTTTATCTATGTTAACTGGTCCAAAATATGTCCTTTTACTTTCTTGAAGCGAACCACTAAATTCAATTAACATTGAACCGGTTGAAACCCCACTATTTTTAATAGGAAGAACTGATAAAATATCTGGACTTGTAGGGGCTTTCGATTTATAATTCGTATTGTTATTTTTATTTTTATTAATTTCATTTATAGTATAAATCTGGGATTGAGTTAATGTTCGTGGAGAGCTAGGAACTAAAACAGGTGTGCTAGTGTAACTGATATTTGACTTACCAGCAATTAGCAATTCTGACGATGAATTACTAATATTTGGTCCAGGACACACATACGGTAAATCGGGTGAATAATAAGAAGGTAATTTTATATTAGCATTTGTTGTTTCTGTAATTGAAACAAGGCCATTATTTACGTGATTCTGATTATAATCATCAATAACTAGTATTAAATATTTGGTTCCGTTTAAGTCTAAATTAGACTGTGGAGTATTACCACTTGAGTCTACAAAAACAGTGGTTGTTCTGAAACCCATTATCCATCCTAATGTTTGATTAACATAATATGATTTATTAACACAATTCGATTGACATTGTAAAATAGCTGTAGCGTCAAAGAATAACATCATTGTTGTTTCTGTTATTGTAAATGAACATGGTACCTTATTCACATCTAAACCATTAAAGCTTCCATCATAAAGTTGAAAAAATAATTTACCATTATTACTATTATAAGTGACAGGAGTATCAGGAGGTGTTGTTGGGAAATGAAATCCAGCATCAATAAAACTCTTATTTAAAGCACTAGTAAATTCTGAAGCATTATAATTACCAGGACTAATAGATAATGAAACATTACAACTACCATCTGTTATCCAGAAACATGTGTTTCCATAAGCTACGTCAATTGTATACCACGAATAAGGTATTTGATACGAATATACTCTAATAGATAAAACATTACTTAAACGGTCAGATAAATCTAATGTATAATCCGTTGAACTATTTTCAAAATTACTACTATATTGTCTAAATTGACTGTCTAAATTGACAAAACGAGTAATTGTATTTTTTAAATTTGGATTCAAAGAATCTTGAGCTACAGGGACATCAAAAGTATTATTTA
>Ga0114977_10001984_pt1 | contig 13315 bp, 20 predicted proteins | sample S_130805_MF_Meta_FD_87026 | JGI IMG/M metagenome (GOLD analysis project Ga0114977, IMG submission 87026) | Freshwater microbial communities from Lake Simoncouche, Canada to study carbon cycling - S_130805_MF_MetaG | ecosystem: Environmental > Aquatic > Freshwater > Lake | place: Lake...
AACCTTTACTGTGTGGTATTTGTTCAGAGCACAAAAAAAGGACTTTGCGTGATTAGCATATCCTGTTACTCCAATAAAACATGTGTGAGCTAATATTTTCATATACCATAATATAATGAAAATCTATGAAAATATCAAATAGATTTGAAAATTATATCAATTTATTAAAACTGAATCTTGTGTTAATATTATGCTTTTCTCGTCTGTCCTTTTCGTCCTTAATAAAGTATGAAAAAGGTTTCCAATTAACTCCAGTCTGAACATATTGTAATTCTGCATTCCATCTATTTTTGTCAACCCCATTAATGTTTATAGTTTTAGCATATTCACCAGTCATCCACCAAAAATTTCCAGAATAAATTGTATTTTTAGAGTCATTTACCGTTTCCAATAAAACACCATATGTGTTATATAATCCACTATTAAAAACCTCGAATACGTTTTTAATATGTTGAATATTGTATAATTGCATGACATTTCTCCATCGTTTACTTTCAGAATATTCGTTAGTGTTTTGTTTGGAGGCGCCTTTGGTGTGTAAATACAAAATGTAATCGGTGTCATCAAATGATGATTTATCTGATTCAATTAAGTTTAATGTCACAAATTCATTACCCATTAATTTAGTGTCACCAATTATAATTTTTGAATCATAATCATAAATTAACTTAATTATGTTGTCCACTGAATTATTATTTTCTGATATTGAGAATCCTACAGTTAATGAGTGTGGTTGATTAATATATTTTTGTATTAATGAAAGTTGTTCATTTATTATAGACTCAACCCCCTCTATTGCATATATGTGATAATATATTCTAATCATATTAAACAAGTTTTTCTCTTTTAATGTGATGTTTTCTTAATCTATCTTTTGAGTTTATATCAAAGATGTCTTCGTAATATGTTATATGTACATTTATTATTTTAGAAAGTTTAATTAACTCTTCATTAAATTTACCAACTAATTCGATATTCTTATTTAGATTCGGGGTTTGGACCCATTTATAGTTTTCTACAAAATTTTCAAAGTAATTTGCATAGGCTAGACTTTCAGCACATTCAGTTAAATCTTTTCTAGATAATAAAATTATTTCATCAAAAAACTTAATAAACTCTAAATAAAATGATATATCTTTATGGTTTATATGTGTTTTAACACATATATCATTTACATCCCCCCAATTAAAATCTTTATATTTCTGTAAATTACCATTAATATCATTGAATGGTTCACTAATTAAATTTAGTTTTTGTTCTTGTGATATTTTTTTTAGTAGTGAAGTTGATCCAGTTCTTGGTACTGCGATTATTAAAAATTTCATTATATTAACGTATTATTATCGGTATCAACAAATTCGTATAAATTATGAAATAGATTTGTGTTCTTCCATATTTTATTAAATTCATTTTTAAATAACTCATGTTCAGGATGATTAACGTCCCAAACTTGTTTTAATTTAAATTCACCATCTGAGAATGTCCCCCAATTAGTTATTTTACCAAAAAACACATTTACTTTTTTCCCAAAAATAGAATACATTGTATTATAAAAGGTTTCCATTTCCATATAGTTACTGTCTTGAACAACAAAAGAGGTTTTTACCGTTTTCAATGTTTTTATTGTAGAAATAAAATTTAAATTATTTATTAATGTATCCCATTTACCACCCAATCTGGTTTTGTTTTCATATGTATCTCGTGTTCCTGCATCTATTGATATCTCACAAGTCGTTACATACTTGTGTACATTTGGCATACTATCCCACATTTCTTTTGTCCACATTGAAGCATTTGTGTGAAAATGTATTCTTGTTAGTTTTGGATATTTTGTTGGATTAAAATTTCTTAAATAATTTCTAAAGCCAACTGAAACAAACGGGTCTCCTGTACCTGTAACATATAAAGTTTTTACATTTGCCGAATAGTAAGTATCTATTTCTTCTATTGTTTTTTCCACCCTTTTAATTCCATTACTATCCTCAACAATTAAATCCACCCTACATGATGGACATTTATAATTGCAGGTCCTATCAAAATTCATTAAAATTCTAGTTGGTGTATTCGGTTCAATAATTGGAGTCGTATAAAATGAGGTTGATTTTAACGAAAGTGGACCCGATGTCACTCCATAGTTTAATAATCTACTTAAATATGGACACAATTCTTTGTTACAATATTTAAATGAACCATCTAAAATAGAATTTCTGATATCAACAACCGGTTCACTATTAAATACATCTTTTAATGGAATCTCACTAAGTTTAATTTCGTTTGGTAACCAAGATGGACAACAAACAAACCCAATATTGTTATGTATTTCCAATGAAGTAAATGGAATACCACATGTGTATTGTTTTAAATCTATCATATTAATTTATTATTATTATTATCCCTATTTCCTTTTCTTAATCTATTACTATCGGTAGGGTCATATATATCTTCGTAATATGTAATTGGTATATTAAGTTTAGTTGATAATTCTTTTAAATCTTCATTCCATTTTATAATATTATTGTAACATAATTCAAATACATGAGTAGGAGTATCTTCGTAATAATATTGTTTATTTGAATTGTAATTTTTTGTTCTTGAGAAATAAGTTGAATATGAATGTGATTGTGCATTTTCTAAAACATTTTTTCTTGATAATAATATAACACTATCAAATTCTTTACTTAATTCAAAATTATTTGGATGATGACATATTATTGTTTTTACAATTACATTCTTTTCACCATTATATTGAACTCTACCACTTCCATCAAATGGTTCAAATAACGGAGTTAATCCATTTTCTTTTGCTAATTTATGTAACAAAGAAGTCGAACCGGTTCTTGGTAATGCAATTATTAAAATACTCATATCAATGTACTATTTATCTTTATTTTAGGATAATTAAAATCGGTTTCGGTCATCCAAATGTTTAACGCATATCTAATCCCATTTGTTACCGGCAAAACTCCGTGATATGTTTCGGATCCGTTGAATGAGACGCAATCTCCCAATTTCAAATCACAAATAGTTAATCCTTCTAATGTTTCAAAATGAATTGGTGGGGTTTTATCTTCACATAATGCAAATTCACCACCTTCGAATCCATCTGATAATACTATTACTGTGGTTAGTTCGCTTGATTTATCTTTATGTAAATTAAGATATCTACCATTATAATAGGATGTTAAACTAATGTTAAAATTTTTTAGATTAAATGTGTTATAATCAAACCATAATTTGAAGTCGCCATTTTTATAGTTAGTTGTTAATAAATCAATTATTCTCAATTTAAAGTCCGAATCGTACATTCTTCTACAGTCCCATTTTTCAGTTGGTTTGTATGAAAATGGTTCACCGTATTTAAGACAAAAATCAACTATATCTTTAGCCGTTTCCCTATCACAAAAATTATTATTTATGGTATAATTCATAGTTTGAAAAAAATGGTAATTGGTCTCTTAAAGAAGATGACCACATAATAACAACGAAATCATCTTGAGTGATGATTTCGTTTTTTAATTGATAACAAATTGTGTTGAATATTGCTGTGTTAGAGAATGACCCAACTCCGTAATTTTTAACATCACATTCAAACAGTTCTGATAAGTGTTTTGGCCAACAATATTTTTGTCTTATTATTGTTTTTTCTTCGAGTATATCCGTAGTACGTTATTCGTCAATGTTTCCACCAACTCCTTCTGTCCAACTATCCCCAAAAGTAAATAACCTCATGATTCATACTATGAAAGGTGTTTTACTTTGATTGCCGTTACAACCGCTTGAAATGCATTTGCAACTTTTACTTTTAAATCATTAGATAATGGTGCAACAACTGTTTTAATTGTTTGTGCCGGTCTTTCTATTCTTTTTTTTACTGCCATAATATTTTTATTTTTATTTTAAATTTTTATTTTAAATTTTTTCACGGCCTCCGCCACCTGCGTTGCAAGGACCACAGCCATAACTATTACAATAATTACCACAGTAGCTCCAAGGACACCAACAAGCGTTGTGCATTACACTGAAATCACCATCACCCACATCTACTAAGAATAAATCTGAAGGTTCAAAATCCAAGTTATAAATTGTTTTTTGAGCGTGTTCCATATCTAAACCTGTAATTGTTATTGTGGTTAACTCATTTGTAGTTGCGTCTGTTATCACTAATTTATCTCCAACGTACATATTATTTATCTTCTCAAATCTTGTGGCAGTTGAACCAGATTCCTCAATATAATATGTTGTAGATGGAGCATCCGTCCACGTTCTACCATCAGATAATGTTATACGAATATAAATTGTATCAACAAGTGCTGAAGTTATATTTTGTAATGTAGATCCTGTTTGTGTTAATGTATCATTAGATTGTTGTAATGTACTATCCCAACCAAATGTGTCAATTTTATTTTCTTCAAAATTTCCCGCTTGATTATTGTTAAAATCAACAAAATCAATACTACGAATTAAATCACCTATTTGTATAGTGGTTACATCTTCTAATGTACCATTGAAATTTAAAATAACGCTTTCATCATCGGTGTGATAATCATTTTTATCTTTACCTAATTCTTTAGTAATATACTTGTATCTACTTTTTTGATTTAACTTATTTGTACCAGCAACAAATTCATCTGGAGTAAAGGTCAATGGTATAATTGTAGATTGTGTATACCCACCTAAATTGATAACGTCCAATTCTGGACCATATATGATATCGATGCTTCTTATGATTGAATATCTACCATCAATTAAATTATCTTCAGAAAATATAAATTCTTGTGCCAAATGATTTGGTTCTAATCCACTTTTTAAAGTGGTTAAATCTGAATTATTTGATATTCTATATAATTCAGGATATGTCATAATATCGTAACTTGGATATCTAGCTTTTATTAAAGTATTTGGATTTGTTGTGGTTTCATAATCAACAGCATCTAATGAATTTAAAGATAAAGTATCTGATGTGTAATATGTTTTTGGTATGTACTGAGAATCAGCCATAAGAGAAAAAAACTCAAACTTATCCTGACAATATGTCTCATCTACTAAGGCTGTGGTATCAAACGCCTGTCTTAAAATAAATTTATTATCGGCATCTTCAACATACGGCACTGTAACCGAACCAAATGGTACAGCATAATCAGTAAATGTAATATTGTTTTCAATACATTTTTCTTCTAATATTTTCTTAAATCTAAATTGTTGTGTTAAAGGTTTGTAAGCATCACCTTCTGTCCATATGAAGTGAAATTCTGTGATATTATTGTTATTTAATACGTCAAATAATGACACATAATCCAATAAATCTGCACCTTCATTATAAATGGTGGTATTTGTGTTTATTTCTAAAAATTTAACCGAATCATCTGTTTGTAGTAAATCACTACCGATTATTGTTGCTTTCATAAATGTTTTTATTCTTATCTTATAAATATAAATATAATCATTAAAATTTTAATAATGTAGGTTATTTTTTTATATATACGTATATATTTATATTATTGTATTTTTATCTTTATCGGCGATGGGTTTTATATATTCAGAATCCACATCTTTCCATTTTTTTTGTGTACACGGATTAAAATTTTTAGAGAAGACTTTTTTATTTATTGGACAACCACAATCCCCACAATATGCGGACCATTTTATTCCTTTCAAAACTTCTTTTCTATATTCACACCCCAAACACACATTAAGTCTTTTTTGTGCCAGTTCTTCTTGTATTTTTGTTGGGTTAAACGATATTTTCCATGCATCAAATATTTCTTTATAGTCTATCATATTAAAGTTTTTTGTAATTTGGGGAAATCGTAATAATCGTAAACAGTGTTATATTTTTTTATGAAATCATCATTTAAAGTTATTTTACATTCCATATGTTTACTTGAATTAACAGAATGTAATGTAAATGATTTTTCTAATTTTTTAGAAACCCAATCTTCTAATTTGTTTAATTCATTAAAATCAAACCATATGATATTTGGATCATTATTTGTCCAATTTGATATTGGGGTTAGTAATATGTCTATCATATTAATAGCGTAACCCTCGGTATTTGTCTTAAAATACTCTTCGTCAGATTTTTTAAATTTTGATGTTATTGATACATCTATCTTTTTGTCTATTAATTTAAAATCCATTAAATATTCACATATTTTATCCCACCTTTGTTTTTTAGTTGCCACATCGTCTTTAGTGAAAAAAAATAACTCGTCTAATGTTAAATTTTTGAATTTTTCAAAAATATTTTCAAATCCCATTCTTTTTAAATCAAATAATATATGTTTATATAAAGAATAAAATCTATCGTGTCTTTCTCTTTTTACCGCAATAATGGGATAATTTATACCAAATTTATATTGTAAATCAATTAAAGACTCGTGCCCGTGATAAATATAATTCATCAGTTCTTTCTTATCTATGGATTTAAAATTGATATCGGAATTTGATAATTCCCAATCTCCATTGTGTGTTTGTATATTAACATTATTAATTAAACAAGAATAGTTAAATGCTGTGGATGCACATCTTGGTAAACTCAGATAAAAAAATTTATTATCTATTAACATTATATTAGTGATTTATTTATTACCTTAGATGGCCAAACGTTTATTGAATATCGTACACCACCAGTCACAGTATCTACCGAATGTAATGTGGTCGAATCAAATACAAAAATACTACCTTGTTTTTTCTCAATAGAATATTCTATATCATTAATTGAATATTTTACATTACCACCTTCATAATTATCGTTAAGTTGGATAACAAATGTAATTGTAGCACCGTTTAATATTTCGTGGCTGTCGGGATGCCAATCTAAAAAATCACCTATTCCATATTTGTTAAATGAATATTTTGGCACTTCGTTATATTGTATTCCATTAAATGGGGATAATTCGTTTGATAATTTTATTATCTTATCAGATAATGTTTTTATTACTGGTGTTTGTAAGTATTCATTTTCAAAATAACAACCCATTCGTTTATTACCGTTGTATTTAATATTTTCATTTACCAATATTCCATTTACAAATCTCGATGATTTCATTTGGATTAAATCGTTTGATTCACCAATTTTTATAATTGAATCGCATTCAATAGAAGTTAAAAAATTTTCTATGTATTTTACAAACATTTTATATTAACGATTTTTCTTTTTTATCTATTGCCGCGAAATTAAAATTAATAATAAATCTATCCCCCTCAAATGGGTAATTTCCTAGATGTGCTAATTTTCCATCAAATACTAAACATCTACCCATTTTAGGGGTTACACTAGTCAATAGAGAATAAGAGTTATAATCTACATTATTAAAATTTTCTTGATATGTTTCGGCATTATTTCCATTAACATTATTATAAATGCAAGTATCTCCTGTCGAATTGTTAATATAATAAACCATTGCAATATGTTCAGTAATTCCATCACAATGTAATAAATCCATTGGATTATAATCTCCGATTGATTCTGTCCAATTAATTTTCCATCTATAATTTTTAATGAATTCTAAATTTAGTTTTTTTGCAACAATCAATTCTATACTATCAATTATACGTTTTATTTCTTCGTTTTTACATTCTGGTTTTGGGTGTATCTTTGCCGGAAATTTGTGTGTTTCTTCCTTTCCTCCATATTGACCAGTAATATTTTCCGTTACTTTCCATTCTATGTTACCACTTTTTACATAATCATATAGAATTTTTTGTTCTTCTTTATTTAATATATCATCAAATATGTAATGACTTTTTATCATAATAAACTTTTTTCTTTTTTTATAAAATCAAACCCCACATTACCAGCCATTACAATCCTATCTATTGTTGAATTGGGTGCGTTATTTGGTGCATGTGGCATATCACCCTCCATAATTATTAAATCATCTTCTTCGGGTCTAATCCAATATTCTTTTTTATTTTTTCCTCTAAAATAAAGCACACCATCTTCACCATCCATTACATTGGGCATTTGAATATAATAAACATATGTATAGTGTGGTACAAATGATTTCATTTCTTTATTTATCTCGGTATGAGTATGGAATTTATCAACACCTTTTAAATCTTCATGTTGAAATTGTATTTGAACTGGATTTTTTGAACGAACTACATTCACCCAAGCATCGGTATTAATTTTATTATAATTTATATTTTTTTCTTTGTAAATCTTTACACAATTATTAATGCCGAGTTGAACTAATTCATCTAATTTTGATTCTATTTTAATATTACCAATAAAATTTAAATTTTCATTCCATTCTTTTTTATACCCAAACCCATCTCTCTTAACATCAGGTTGAGATTCAATTACAGAATATGCTTCTTTTAAAAATTCAAATTTATCATTCATAAGGTTTAATTTAGTCTTCCAAATAAAAGTTTTTTCGTCAAAATATATTTTTTCCATATTATATCAATTCTTTTTTAGGTACTTTTCTGTTTTTTCTAAAAATAGTTAGATAATTGTTTACAAAAAAAGTTAGTTCATTCGGTGAAGTTTCCTCCAACTCAAATGATTTTAGTAATTCAATATCAGTTCTTACTATTATTGAGTTGTGTTTATCTAATATCTTTTTCAATTTTGATGGAATGGGTCGTGACGTACAATCTTTCCAAAATGGTGTGTCATTTCTTTCACATAAATAATGATATCGAATAAACATCAAATTTTGTTCATAAATTTCATTACACCATTTATTAAACTTTTCTTTATAATTTTCGTTAAACCCAAAATCTATTAACCTTTTTAATTGCATTATTGTCGACATCAACGATGTTGCTTCTAACGGCTCAATAAACCCGTACGATAACCCTATTGATATTGAATTACCAATCCAACTTTTTTCATAACTTCCAGGATTAAAATCAAATACTTTTTGTATGGTAATCTCTTGACCAAAATATTCTTCAACTTCTTTTTTTGCCTCTTCTATTGTACAATATTTGTCATTGTGTACATATCCACACCCCCACCTATGTTGTAACGGTATGTTAAACATCCATCCATTTTTCATTGAAATCATTTTTGTGGGGACCTTTTCAAAAAAACTATAATTATTTTCTTGTGAAATAAAAAAGTTAATTGATTTATTTAATAATAAAAATTCAGAATAATCTTTCCATTTTTCTTTGTGTACTCCGTCAATGATAATTCTTTTAAACCCACTACAATCAAACAGAAAATCCAACTCAATTATGTTACCGTCGATTAATTGTAATTTTGTTATTTTTTCATTCACATTTTCAATATCTTTAACCTCTCCGTCTATTAATTTAACACCTCTAGCCACCGCAATATCTTTAAGATATTTTGCAACTAATTTCGCATCAAAATGATATCCATTTGCACCATTAAATTCATTAGAATTACCACCAAAAAACATATGTTTTGATAATTCATTATTACCGGTCCAATTATATAAATGTAAACCGTTTTTTTTTGTTGATTTTGTTTCGTTATAAAACTCTTCTTGATTTATTTCCAACAATGAAAGAATTCTACCAAAATTGGGGGTGCTTCCTTCTCCAGCACCTAATACCCCTATTTTTGAACTCTCAATTAATGTAACTTCAGTATTACTCCAAAATTTATTAACAACTAACCCTGTTAACCAACCAGCAGTACCTCCACCAATTATTACAATTTTTTTCATATTATATTTTGTTTAATGGGGTTAGTTTTAACAAGTGATATCCAATTTACCAATGAGTATCGAGTACCGGTTTCAACCGGTGTCACTCTATGTCTTAATCCTGAATCAAAGATATATAAGTTTCCCACTTTTTGATTTGTTGGGATTTGATTACCATTGATATCCAATATTTCTAACACGCCTCCACTATAATTATCATTTAATAATATTACCGTCGATACAAATCTATCTCTATAAATTTCACCAATTCTATCTGTGTGCCAATCAAAATATTCACCTACTTTATATTCAGTAAATTGAAATAATCCCAACCCGGTAACTTCCATTCCATTAATATTGTATGATTTTTTTAACAAATCGGTTAATCTTTCATTGACATCATTTAGATTATCAATCCAACCCACTGAAGATTTTCTACTTTTATAATTACCATTTGTAACTTGGGCCTCTGATAATTTTAATTCGTTTTTATATTTGTTTAATATATAATCACATTCTTCGTCAGTTAAAAAATTTTCAACTACTTTAATTAAATTATTCATCTTTTTTTTCTTTTAATCCAAATTTTATCCATTTATACCATACCCTTTCGTGTAGATAATATTGGATTGGTTTATAGATTAATTCAGCAACCCCAAATGCGGCTCCAACTTTAACCGAACCACTTATCAACCACATTAATAAGAAACCAATTAACGTACTTACAATTCGATATGATATGGTTTTAGCAATGTGTCTCTTACGTTCTACTATCATATAAAACTTTTTACATTTTTATCGTTAACAAATGAACTACCATTAAACGTAGTATATTTTAATTCAAATTGATTATCTTTGTAATGTGTATTATTTTTATATGGAATTGTTTGATAATCGGATTGAGGTATTTTAAACCTATATCCATTCAAACGATGGTCAAATTTTGGAAATTCAAAAAAACCAATAATTGTATCTTTTTTACAATTATCAACTACATAATCTAAGAATTTGGGTATGTTAGGGTCGTTATGAGTGTCATGCAATACTCCGTCAAACTTCATATTAGATAATGGTAATACATCAATCCAATCACCTAATATAATTGTTGTTTTTATTTTTTGTAATTTAGACCATTCTAATGCTCTTTTATATTGAACTGGATGAATTTCTATTATGGTATGTGATGTCACATTTGGATTTGATTGTATAGCATTGGCAGATAGATTCATACCAAATCCAATTTCTAATATATCACCTCCATTTTTTGTAACAATACTAGCTAGTTTATCCATTAAATATTTTTCACCAATATGCATCACCGCACTATGGTCATTATCGGTTGATAATTTTATCATACTATCATTTATTATGAGTTCTTCAGTACCTTTCATTTTCGTTTAATTTTTTGACATTATCCTTTTTTAATCCGTATTTAATCCAACGATACCATATTCTTTCATGTAGATAATACTGAATAGGTTTATAAACCAATTCTGCCACCCCAAACGCAGTTCCAACCTTAACCGAACCACTAATTAACCACATCAACAAAAATCCAATTACCGTACTAACAATACGATATGAGATGGTTTTTGCTATGTGTCTTTTTCTCTCTACTATCATTTATCGTTCATATTAGGATACTCAATAATATCACCATTTGTGTCAATATACCCGTTTCTGATACTTGTGCCACTAATTTTCGCCACATCTTCAGGTGGTTCGTGGTAAATAACGTCATATCCAACCCCTCTACCGTAATTAATACTTTCAATATCGGGAATAATTGATATATTAATTCTTTGTGAATTTTCTTTAAAGAAAGTCTCCTCAGATAAATCCATCATTACCTGTTGTGCTGTTTTTGGATTGTTCTCATCGGTGGGAACATTTCTGATGGCCACCCATATGTCTTTTCCCCTCTCTAATTGTTGGTTAAGGAGCCATTCGTGACCCTTATGCCAATTTTGCCAACGTCCCACATACATTGCATACTTTTTACTCATATTTTTAATTTAATAGTTAATTCAATAAACGAATCGACCTCTTTTCTATTACTTGTGTCAATCTCCACGAAATTATCCGTAGGTTTTTCATAATTAGACACGTGAAACCCTTCTCTACCTCTTTCATCTGTGGTATGTACATAGACTTCAGTAACGTTGTTATTTTCCTTAAATTGGTCTCTTTGGTCCTTATATGGTGAAACTAAGGATACAATAACATTGTACCCCTTTTCACTCATAAATCTTGCAATATCCTGAGCCCTTTCGATGTTTTTCCTTCTTCCAATCTCAGAATAGTCTTTGTTTTGAAAGATGTCACGTAAGTCATCACCATCAACGTGAATTACGTTGTTGTTCTCAAAATAATTAACCAAATGATTGGCTAATGTTGTTTTTCCCGCACCAGGTTGACCTGTAAACCAATATATCATAATACTAAAATATAGGTAAACTTTTTAATAAAACCAAATTAATGGTTATAAATAAATGGGTCTCTTTTACGTAATTCTTCTAATTTCTTTTTAAATTCTTTCTTTCTTTTGCGGTCAGCAAAGTACTTTTTAATCCAATTAATTAACTTCATCATATTTTTTTTGTTTTATTTATATATTATATAATTACCAATAACCAACAAATCCATGTCGGTATCGTAAAAAGTATCCACCGCGTCTTTGGGTGTCAATACCATTGTTTTATCTTTAACATTAAACGACGTGTTTAATAATATTGGGTATCCTGATACCTTTTCAAATGCTTTTAGTAAATCATATATTGCAGTATTTTTATATACTGTTTGTACTCTCGCTGAACCATCTACGTGAGTTACCGCCTTTAATATATCTCGATATTCCGGTTTAACCTTAACCACTTGATTCATGTAGGGAATATCATCAGTCATTTTGAAAAACTCATCCTGTCTATCTTTTGTCACCATTGGCGCAAATGGTCTGAACCCCTCTCTTTTTTTAATAACTTTATTAATCCTATCTTTCATACCCTCGATAGTTGGGTCTGCTAATATTGATCTGTTACCAAGAGCTCTAGAACCAAATTCAATATGACCATAAAACCAACCCACGACCTTGCCTTCTTTTAATTTTTTTGCAACATAATCTCTAAGACTGGCGTCTGATGCAAACTTATAATTTTTGGTTTTCTTAATCGCTTCTTTAATTTCATCAAGAAAATACATGGGACCTAAAAATGGGTTCTTAGTTACTTTACTTCTAACTTTCTTTTCTTTAACCAAATAATGAATAACGGCACCAATAGCAGAACCTGCGTCAGATGGTGCTGGTGGTATCCATAAATGATTGAATGATGAATCATTTACAATCTTACCATTCGCAGTTCCATTATATGCACACCCTCCACTTAAACATAAATTTTGACTTTCGCTTATAATTGAAATTGATTTCAAAATTTTGAATAATATCTCTTCATAAACTCTTTGTACGGACGCAGCCAAATCTTTATGTACTGGTTCTAAACTATCGTCAGGTATACGTTGGTCAACACCAAGTAATGCCGAAAGATTATCATTGAACATAGTTTTGTCAGATGTATTCCAACAAAATACATCAATATTATTCATTTTATACGTCACCATTTGAAAAGGCAACGTGTTTGTCAATAGATGGTGTTGGTGAGATTGATACGTTATCAGTTGGTTTTGGTGAT
>Ga0114977_10001985_pt1 | contig 13315 bp, 11 predicted proteins | sample S_130805_MF_Meta_FD_87026 | JGI IMG/M metagenome (GOLD analysis project Ga0114977, IMG submission 87026) | Freshwater microbial communities from Lake Simoncouche, Canada to study carbon cycling - S_130805_MF_MetaG | ecosystem: Environmental > Aquatic > Freshwater > Lake | place: Lake...
CTCAGGAGCTTGGGCGCAGTGTGTCTTCAATTGCGCTGAAGATGGTCAACTTGGCGTCGTTGGATGACAGCTTGGTTCAAAAGGGCATGGCCAACACCAGTGCCCTGGATCGAAAGGTCTGGCGCGACTTTTTGCGTGCTCCAGAGTTGGCACCGTCGACCAATGTCTACAGTCAACCGTCACCCCGATATGGCGGTCTTTCTGAGGATGGGCCTGCTTTCGCAGATGGAACTGGGCAAAATGTATCTGTGACGTCGACACGTCGTGTCGGTCAGGATTTGTTTCGTGAAGCCGTACTGACATCGTATCAAGGACGATGCGCCGTGACGGGGCTTGATGACCCACGTCTGCTGAATGCGAGCCATATTGTCCCTTGGTCCGACAATATGGACCACCGCATGAACCCAAGAAATGGAATCTGCCTGAGCGCGTTGCATGATCGGGCTTTCGATCGTCACATGATCACCTTTGACCGTGACTGGTGCATGATCGTGAGAGACGATGTCCCTGCTGTTGCCAAGGCTGCGCTTCTTCGTGGCGCTGGGTCGCATCTACGAATGCCGGACCGCTTTTTGCCAGACCCCGACCTTCTGGCTGTCCACAGGGCTGTTTTTGAGCGCGCCGCCTGACCCTCAGCCCGGCCGCATCTCCTCTATCGCGTAGAACAAAAGCCCCGCCAGCAGGCCCCACAGGGCTGCGCCGATGCCAAGGACGGTGACGCCCGAGGCGGTGACGGTCAGGGTGACCGTGGCGGCGAAGCGGTGTTTCTCGAAGGCATAGGCGGTGCTCAGCGCGCTGCTGAGCGGGCTGAGCAGCGCCAGGGCGACAAGGCCGGTGACGATGGGCTGCGGCAGGATCGACATCACGGCGATCACTGCGGGGCCGAACAGGCCCAGCAGCACCCAGACGCCGCCATAGGCCAGGCTGACCTTCCAACGCTCTGCTTTGTCGGGGTGAACATCGTCGCCAAGGCAGATGGCCGCGGTGATGGCCGCCATGCTGACCGGATGCGCCCCGTACAGCGCCGAGACGGCGGAAAGGCCGCCGGTGGTGATCAGTGCGGGGCGCACCGGCGGCGCGTACCCGGCGGCGCGCAGGGTGGCGAAGCCCGGCAGGTTCTGCGAGGCCATGGTGACAAGATACAGCGGGATTCCAAGGCCGATCAGCGCGCCGATGTGGAACTCGGGCCGGATGAACAGGGCGGCGGGCATGGTGAAGCCCAGGGCGTAGACCGGAACACCCCAAAGCCCCAGCAGCAGGCCCAGACCCAAAGCGGCGAGCATTGCAAAGCCCGGGTTGCGCATCCACAACAGCGCAAAGACCGCGACCATGGGCAGGACGGCCAACGGCGCGGTCTGGACGGCCCCGCCAAGGCGCAGCACGAAGGGCAGCAGCACGCCGGCAAGCAGGGCCGAGGCGATTTCGCCGGGGATGCGGGCCACCAGACCTTCCAGCGGCCGGATCAGGCCGGTCAGCGCGATCAGCGCCCCGGCCAGAATGAAGGCCCCGACCGCTTCGTTGATGGAGTAGCCGGAGCTTGCCGCGATCAGCGCCGCGCCCGGCGTGGACCAGGCCAGAACGACCGGAACGCGGGAATACCAGCCAAGGCCGGCACTGCCGACCGCTTTGGCAAGGCAGATGGCCAGCACCCAGCTTGCCGTCTGCGCCGGGCTGGCCCCGACGGCGACGGCGGCAGACAGCACCAGCGCGATGGTCGAGCCATAGCCAACAAGGGCGGCCACAAGCGCCGCAGATATCATTGAAGCCGTCATGACCCCTGCCCCCCGCCGGGCGGACTACCGAAAGCGCGGTCACACCGCAAGCCGCCGACGAAAACGGCGGCGTCCCGGGAGGGGGAACGCCGCCGTCGGAGACGAAGGGCCGGGGAGGATGGCCCGTCGCATCTTTCGGGGCGGCAAGGCCCCTGGGGTGCGGCGCTGCCGGGGGAGGACCGGCATCGCCGCTGAACCGCGCCGCCCGGGGAGGAGGTCTGGCAGCGCGTGTTCCGTCTGGGGTCCATGACCCCGAATGGGGGCGGCGACCCCGGGGAGGAGGGAGGGGTCGCCGCGGGTCCGATCAGCCCCGGGAGGAGGTGGGGCCTTTCGCACAGCGGACCGAAGCCCTGGCTTCGGGAAGAAAGGGCGGCGGCACCAGGGAGGAGGAGAAGTGCCGCCGCTTTTGCTACGAACCCCTCCGGGAGGAGGGGAGGGGTTCCGCAAAGAAACTTACCTGCCGCAGGCCGCCTGCATGGCGATCTCACGGATGCTGGAGCGGTCGATGCCCAGGTCCGCCAGTTCGCGGTCCGTCAGGGCATTCAGCTCGCGTGCCGTCTGGTTGAACATCCGGCGACGCGCCAGTGCGCCCTGAATGGAGTTGGCGACCGCAGAAATGCGGTCCGGAAAGCTGCTGCTGGCAGCGCGGGTGGAATTCACGTAACCCATGTGCTTAGCCTCATATTGCTGTCGGTCACGCGCTTTGCTGTCGGACCGTTAGGGCAACCATACCCAAATGCTGCAGATGCACAATAGTTTGCGTCTTCAATGCTGCTATGCAGCAAGTGCATGGCTGTGTTCATGAATTTTTCACACGTTAACGAGGCTTCGCTTGAATTCCGGGCAAAATGCGAACTTTCCCTTGTCGGGTGCCGCCGGAACGACGACCTATGCACAATCGAAGGGCGAAGGAGAAACGCATGTCCCCCACCATTGACACCGTGCAGCAGGCGCTGGCGCAGATCCTTCTCCCCGGCGGCGGCGATCTGATGTCGCGGGATCTGGTGCGGGCCCTGACGGTCGAGGGTGGCCAGGTGCGATTCGTCATCGAGGCCGCCGATCCCGATCAGGCCCGCGCGCTGGAGCCGGTGCGCGGTGCCGCAGAGGCGGCGCTTCGGGCGCTGCCGGGGGTGACGCAGGTGCAGGCGCTGCTGACGGCGCATGGCCCGGCGGCCAAGGCGCCGCCGCCCAGCCTGAAGATAGGTCAGCATCCCACGCCGCAGCAGGGCGGGCCGCAGCGGATCACCGGGGTCGACCGGATCATTGCCGTGGCCAGCGGCAAGGGCGGGGTGGGGAAATCCACCGTCTCGTCCAATCTGGCGGTGGCGCTGGCCCGCGCCGGCCGCCGGGTGGGCCTGCTGGATGCCGATATCTACGGTCCGTCGCAGCCGCGCATGATGGGGGTGTCGAAACGGCCCGCTTCGCCCGATGGCAAGACAATCATCCCGTTGCAGGCACATGGGGTGACGATGATGTCGATCGGGCTGATGCTGAAGGAAGACGAGGCTGTGGTCTGGCGCGGCCCGATGATCATGGGCGCGCTGCAGCAGCTGATTACCCAGGTCGAGTGGGGCAATCTGGACGTCTTGATCGTCGATCTGCCGCCGGGGACGGGGGATATCCAGCTGACGCTGTGCCAGCGCACGCATCTGACCGGGGCCATCGTGGTGTCGACCCCGCAGGATGTGGCGCTGCTGGACGCGCGCAAGGCACTGGACATGTTCCAGAAGCTGAAGACGCCGGTGCTGGGCCTGATCGAGAACATGTCGACCTATATCTGCCCGGGCTGCGGGCACGAGGCGCATATCTTTGGCCATGGCGGCGTGCGGGACGAGGCGGCAAAGCTGGGCCTGCCTTTCCTGGGCGAGTTGCCCTTGTCGCTGGACGTGCGGATCGCCGGTGATGCCGGAACGCCGATTGCGGCGGGCGAGGGCGCTGCCGCGCAGGCCTATGCGGCACTGGCCGAGCGGCTGATTGCAGGTGGCATGGCCTGAGGACTTTCCTGTCTGTGGGATTTCATGGGGCTGGCGCAGGTGCCGCGCCGGTTCACAGCGAATCACGACGGTGCGACCGGGCGTGACCGGCCGTTTGTGTCAGCCGTATTCCCTTTTCGTTCCATTTTCGGGCCACAGACCTGCAAAGTTTTTTCGATTATCCGGGAATTGATGGGAAAACCAAGTTCTCCTACATTTAGTATCTGCTGATCTGCTTTACGCAAAAAGTGGCATAAAATGCGCCAAATCTTGGTGGCCTCTGACGAATTCTGTACTGTCAGTCTGGGCCATCTTCCATTCATGCCCATAGATTCCATTTGCGTGGGGTAAATTCCCATGCCATTCCTTTTGGTATCGGAAGCAGCGGAACAGACACAAAGAGGGGCGCTTAAGACCCCACCAAGGCGACGGCAACTTCATACAGGCAACCGCCGCTTCCGATACAACAGAGATCCGGCACGCGGGCGAGCAGACATCCTCCCAGGTGGCCCGCGCAGTTGGACAGACCCAGAGATGGGACAGGGCGGCGGATCGGGCGTGGCAGCAGTCCCGATCCGCCGTTGTCCGTTTCCGGGGCCGGGCAGACGAATGCAGTGAGGAGCCGAAAGGCCGTGTCCGAGAGTTTCAGAGGCGAGCTCAGCCAGAAGGTTGACAGCAAGGCGCGGGTTTCCATCCCGGCAGCCTTCCGCCGCGTCCTTGAAACCGGGGATCCGTCCTGGCCCGAAACCCCCCGTCCGAAAGTCGTGATGGTCTATGGCGACGAGCGCCGCCGCTTTGTCGAATGCTATTCCATCACCGAGATGAAACGCGTCGAAGCGCTGATTGCCCGGCTGCCCAAGGGGTCGCCCAACCGCCGTCTGCTGGAGCGCAACCTGATCACCCTGTCGGCCACCGTGGACATCGACGACGACGGCCGCATCGTTCTGCCGCCGCGCGTGCGCGAGAAGATCGGCGTCACTGCGGCCGATCTGACGGCCGGATTTGAAGCCATTTTCGCCGGAACGCTGGAAACCTTCCAGATCTGGAAGCGCGATGTCTATGACGGCGAAATCGCCGATCAAAGCCTGGTGGCGGTAGAGGAACTGTCCGGCGGCCTGGATATGCTGGCGCTTCTTCCGAACCCGGAGGCGTGAGCATGGCGCAAAGCGGCCCGGCTGACGCCCGCCTGCCGCATGTTCCGGTTTTGCTGCGCCCGCTGCTGGCCGCGGTTGCCCCTGTCAGCGGTCTGTGGCTTGACGGTACCTTTGGCGCAGGCGGCTATGCGCGCGGATTGCTTGGGGCCGGGGCGGACCGGGTGATCGGGGTGGACCGCGATCCCCTGGCGCTGGAGATGGCCGCGTCCTGGGCCGCAGGGTATGGCGACCGCCTGCGTCTGGTGGCAGGCACCTTTTCGAACCTGGATACCCTTGCCCAAGAACCGCTGGACGGCATTGTGCTGGACCTTGGCGTCTCGTCGATGCAACTGGATCAGGCGGCGCGCGGGTTTTCCTTTGCCAAGGATGGCCCGCTGGACATGCGCATGAGCCAGGACGGCGAAAGTGCCGCTGATCTGGTCAACAGCGCGTCCGAGGAAACGCTGGCCGATATCCTGTTCCATTATGGCGAAGAGCGCGCCTCGCGCCGGATTGCGCGTGCAATCGTCGCGGCCCGCACCGCCGCGCCGGTCACCACCACGCTGCACCTGTCCGAGATCGTCTCGCGCTGTCTGCCGCGCCCCAAGCCCGGCCAGATCCATCCGGCGACCCGCAGCTTTCAGGCGATCCGCATAGCCGTGAATGCCGAATTCACCGAGCTGGCCGAAGGTTTGATGGCGGCAGAGCGGGCGCTGAAGCCGGGCGGCAAGCTGGCCGTCGTCACCTTTCATTCGCTGGAAGACCGCATCGTGAAGCGGTTCCTGCTGCAGCGGTCGGGTGGCGAGGCCAATGCCAACCGCTATGCCCCGGCGACCCATGCCGACGCCCCGCGCTTTACGCTGCTGACACGGCGCGCCACCGCGCCGGATGATCAGGAGCTTGCCGAAAATCCCCGCGCGCGGTCGGCAAAGCTGCGCGTGGCCCAGCGAACCGCAGCCCCCGCCGGTTCCGCTGAACCGGATCAACTGGGTGTTCCGTCCATTCAACGAAAAGGACGCCGGTGATGCGCCCCATTCTGTATGCGCTGTCGTTTCTTGCCGTGATCGGGCTGGCCTTCTGGGCCTATCGCGAGAATTACGCGACCCAGAAATTGCTGCGCCAGGTCGAGGCATTGCAGACCGAAATCGGCACCTTGCGCGAGGCGCTGGCGGTGCAGAGGGCCGAATGGGCCTATCTCAACCGCCCCGACCGCCTGCGCGAGCTGTCGACCATCAACTTCGACCGGCTGGGGCTGTTTCCGCTGGAGCCGACCCAGTTCGGGCAGATCGATCAGGTGAGCTATCCTGTCCCGCCGGCGATGTTCCTGCAGGACAGTCTGGACGGTATCTTGACCATCAACCTGAGCGGAACACTGGCCGATCCGGACGCGCCCACGGATGACCGCGCCAAGACGACCGAAATCGTCGATTCGCATGAGGAGCAGGTGCCATGATCCGCACGCCCCTACGACCGCTGGCCCACATCCTGTCGGCGCGCGCGCGCGGGGAAAACCCCGACAGCATCGAGCGCGAGAATATCCGCCTGCGCCAGGAAAAGACGCGCGACCGTGCCCGCGCGCGGGCCGAAGGCCGCCTGCTGCTGCTGGGGATCGCCTTTGCCATGGCCTTCACCGTCATTGGTGGCCGGATGGGCCTGCTGGCTGCAACCGAGCCGTCCGAGCCGCGCAGCGCCAATTCGGGGGCGCAGATCCTGACCGGGCGGGCTGACCTGACCGACCGGAACGGGCGCATTCTGGCGACCAACCTGCTGACCCATTCGCTGTATGCGCAGCCCAAGGACATGGTTGATCCGACCCGTGTCGCCAGCGAACTGGCGCGCATCTTTCCGGATATGGATGCAAAGCTGCTGCTGGCCCGGTTTACCGACGGGCGCAGCTTTGTGTGGGTGCGCAAGACGCTGAGCCCCGAGCAGATGCAGGCGGTCCATGATATCGGCGACCCCGGCCTTCTGTTCGGGCCGCGCGAGATGCGGCTTTACCCCAACGGCCGGCTTGCCGCCCATGTGCTGGGCGGGGCCAGCTTTGGCGCCGAAGGGGTGCATTCGGCAGAGGTGATCGGCACGGCGGGCATCGAGAAGTACCTTGACGCGCAGCTGCGTGACCCGGCGCTGGAGGGCAAGCCGGTGGCGCTGTCGCTGGACCTGACCGTTCAGGCGACGACGCAGGAAGTGCTGGAAGCCGGCATGAAGATGATGAACGCCAAGGGGGCGACGGCCATCCTGATGGATGTGCACACCGGGGAAATCCTGTCGCTTGTGTCGCTGCCCGACTTCGATCCCAATGACCGCCCGCAGGCATTGCTGAAGGGCGATCCCGCCGACAGCCCGCTGTTCAACCGGGCGGTGCAGGGCGTCTACGAGCTTGGGTCGACTTTCAAGATCTTTGCGGCTGCTCAGGCTGTTGATCTTGGGCTGCTGGAATCGTCGTCGATGGTTGACGCCGATGCGCCGATGATCTGGGGAAAACACAAGATCAAGGAATTTGAAAACCACAATTACGGCCCGCTTCTTTCGGTGCGCGATGTGATCGTAAAATCGTCGAACGTCGGCGTTGCGCATATCGCCCTGCAGATCGGCGCGGTGCGTCAGCAGGCCTTCCTGAAATCGCTGGGCTTTTTCGGGCCGACGCCGGTAGAGCTGGTGGAGGCGGCGGGGGCGAAGCCGCTTATCCCCAAGCGCTGGGCCGAAATCGTCACGATCACAACCTCTTACGGGCATGGCATGTCGGCCAGCCCGATGCATCTTGCTGCGGCCTATGCCGCGATTGCCAATGGCGGCACGGCCGTGAAGCCGACCCTGCTGCGCGTGGAAAAGCCGCAGAACGCCCCTGCCGTCATGTCGCCGGAGACGTCCCTGGCCGCGATCGACATGCTGCGCGGGGTGGTCACCGAAGGGACGGCCAGCCTGGGGGATGTCGAGGGCTACCAGGTGGCCGGAAAGACCGGAACGGCCGACAAGCCGAAAGCGACGGGCGGCTATTACCATGACAAGGTGATCAACACCTTTGCCAGCCTGTTCCCGGCAAGTGATCCGCACTATGTGCTGATCGTGACGCTGGACGAACCGGTTGAAACCACAGGACCCATCCCGCGCCGCACCGCCGGATGGACTGCCGTGCCGGTGGCCGCCGAAATCATCCGGCGCGTGGCCCCCCTGCTGGGTCTGCGGCCGGTCATTGAACCCGCCGCGACCGATGCGGTAACACTCGTGCATAACTGAAGCGGATCACAGGGCAGGGCAGATGACAGATCCGACGGCATCCCTTGCGGCGCTGGGCCTGACCGCCAAGGGCGGACGCGAAGCGCAGGTCACCGGACTTGCCGTCGACAGCCGCGCCGTGCGGAACGGTTTTCTGTTTGCAGCACTGCCGGGGACGGCGGCCCATGGGGCCCAGTTCATCCCCCAGGCGCTGCGGCAGGGCGCATCTGCCGTTCTGACCGATCCGGAGGGCGCGCGTCTGGCACAGGAGGCGCTGGCGGATTCGGATGCAGCCCTGGTGATTGCCGAGGATGCGCGGGCGGCCCTGGCCTGGTCGGCGGCGCTGTGGTTCCGTGACCAGCCGAAAACGGTGGTGGCCGTCACCGGCACCAATGGCAAGACATCGGTTGCGACCTTTACCCGGCAGATCTGGATGGCGCTGGGGCATGCGGCGATCAACATCGGCACCACCGGGGTCGAAGGGTCCTGGGACGCTTCGTCAGGACACACGACGCCTGAACCCATCACCCTGCACCGCCTGCTGGCCGATGCCGCCCATGCCGGGGTCACCCATGCCGCGATGGAAGCCTCCAGCCACGGGCTGGACCAGCGCCGGCTGGACGGGGTGCGGCTGACGGCCGCCGCCTTCACCAATTTCACCCAGGACCATCTGGATTATCACGGCACCTTCGAGGCCTATTTCAGCGCCAAGGCCGGGCTGTTTGACCGGGTTCTGGCAGAAGACGGTGTGGCCGTGATCAACGCCAATGATCTGCGCGGGGCGGATGTGGCCGAGATTGCCGCCGACCGGGGACAGGCCGTTCTGCGCGTCGGCCATGCGCCCGGCTGCGATCTGCGCATCATCGGCCAGCGGTTTGATGCCACGGGTCAGGATCTGCGCCTGCGCTGGCAGGGCGACGCGCATCAGGTGCGGCTGAACCTGATCGGCGGATTTCAGGCGGAAAACGTGATGCTGGCGGCAGGACTTGCCATTGCGGCGGGCGACAATCCCGATGCGGTCTTTGCCGCGCTGCCCCGGCTGACCACGGTGCGCGGGCGGATGCAACTGGCCGGCACGCGGCGCAACGGGGCCTCGGTCTTTGTTGACTACGCCCATACGCCGGATGCCGTGGCGACCGCGCTGAAGGCGCTGCGCCCGCATGTGATGGGGCGGATCGTGATTGTCTTTGGGGCTGGCGGGGACCGCGACCGGGGCAAGCGCCCGCTGATGGGGCGGGCTGCCGCCGAGCATGCCGATGTGCTGTTCGTGACCGATGACAACCCGCGCAGCGAGGATGCGGCCAGCATCCGCGCCGCCATTCTGGCCGCCTGTCCCGAGGCGAACGAGGTGGGCGACCGCGCCGAGGCGATCCTGCGCGGGGTCGATGCGCTGGGGCCGGGCGACGCGCTGCTGATTGCGGGCAAGGGGCATGAGACGGGGCAGACCATCGCCGGCCATGTCTATCCGTTCGACGACGTGGAACAGGCAAGCGTGGCCGTGGCCGCACTGGATGGGCGGATATGACAGCGCTGTGGACCGGGGCGGCGGCGGCTGCGGCCACCGGGGGAACCGCCACGGCGGACTGGCAGGCAAGCGGCGTGTCGATCGACACGCGCACGCTGCAGCCGGGCGACCTGTTTGTCGCGCTGAAGGATGTGCGCGACGGGCATGAGTTTGTGGCGCAGGCTTTGGCCAAGGGGGCGGCGGCGGCGATGGTGACGCATCGGCCCGAGGGGGTGGCGGCCGATGCGCCGCTGCTGATCGTGCCGGATGTGCTGGCGGCGCTGACCGGGTTGGCCGAGGCGGCCCGGGCGCGCACGGGCGCGCGGGTTGTGGGGGTGACCGGATCGGTCGGCAAGACCTCGACCAAGGACATGCTGCGCGCCGTGTTGGGCGGGCAGGGGCGCACCCATGCCGCCGAAGCCAGCTACAACAACCACTGGGGTGTGCCGCTGACGCTGGCGCGGATGCCGCCAGAGTCCGAATTCGCGGTGATCGAGATCGGGATGAACCATCCCGGAGAGATTGCGCCGCTGGCCCGGCTGGCCCGGCTGGACATGGCCATCGTCACCATGGTTGCCGCCGCCCATCTGGAAGCCTTCGACAGCATCGAAGGCATCGCGCGGGAGAAAGCCGCGATCTTTGACGGTCTGCGGCCGGGCGGCACGGCAATTCTGAACGCCGATCTTGCGACGACGCCCATTCTGCTGGACCGGGCGGCAGGGGTGGGGGCCAGGATTGTGACCTTCGGGCAGAATGACCGGGCCGACTATCGGATCACCGATATCCACCTGACCCCGGATGCCACCGTGGTGCAGGCTTCGGCGCAGGGAAATCCCATTCTGTTCAAGGTGATGACTCCGGGACGCCATTTTGCGCCCAATGCGCTGGCCGTGCTGGCCGCCGCCGATGCGCTGGGTTTGGACCCGACCATCGCCAGCTGCGACATCGGCCTGTGGGCCCCGCCGTCTGGGCGCGGTACGCGCGAAAAGATCCTGCTTGACCCGGTCGAGGACCAGTCGTTCGAACTGATCGACGATGCCTTCAACGCAAACCCGGCCTCGATGGCCGCCAGCCTGGACCTTCTGGCGGTCATTCCGCCGACCGATGGCGTAGGGCGCGTCGGGGCGGGCCGCCGCATTGCCATTCTTGGCGACATGCTGGAACTGGGGCCAACCGAGCGGGAGTTGCACGAGGAAATCGCCCGTCATCCCCGCCTGTCCGGGATCGCCACGATCCATTGCGTCGGGCCCCGGATGCGGGCATTGCACGCCCTTCTGCCGCCGCGCCAGCGCGGGCTGTGGGTGCCTGCGGCGGCCGACCTTGCCGCGCAGGCGCGCCAGCTTGTCGATGCCGGGGACATCGTGCTGGTCAAGGGATCGAAGGGAATAAAGGTGTCACTCGTCGTTGACGCCCTGCGCAAACTGGGGCAGGCGGTCGCCCACGGTCATCAAGGAACGGACTGAATGCTGTTTTGGCTTACCCAATTTTCGGACGGGGGTGATTTTTTCAACCTGTTCCGCTACATCACCTTCCGCGCAGGGGCCGCGTTCTTTACAGCCCTGATCTTCGGCTTCATGTTCGGCCGGCCGCTGATCGACCTGCTGCGCCGCCGGCAGGGCAAAGGCCAGCCGATCCGCGAAGACGGCCCCCAGGGCCATTTCGTCAAGGCAGGCACGCCAACGATGGGCGGGCTCTTGATCCTGTCGGCGCTGACCTTTTCGACCTTGCTCTGGGCGCGGCTTGACAACCCTTACGTCTGGATCGTCCTGTTCGTGACGCTGGCCTTCGGCCTGATCGGCTTTGCCGATGACTTCGCCAAGGTGACAAAGCAGAACACCAAGGGCGTTTCCGGCCGCGTGCGCTTTCTGCTGGGGCTGCTGATCGCGGGGCTTGCGGCTTTTGCTGCCGCCCAGTTCCATCCGGCGGAGCTGACCAACCAGCTTGCGCTGCCTATCCTGAAAAATGTGCTGCTGAACCTTGGCATCTTCTTTGTGCCCTTCGGCATGATCGTCATCGTGGGCGCAGCCAATGCCGTGAACCTGACCGACGGGCTGGACGGGCTTGCGATCATGCCGGTGATGATCGCGGCAGGGACGTTGGGGGCGATTTCCTATGTCGTCGGCAACTCCAACTTCACCGAGTATCTGGGCGTGCATTTCGTGCCCGGGACCGGTGAGATCCTGATCTTCTGCTCTGCGCTGATCGGCGGAGGGCTGGGCTTTCTGTGGTACAACGCCCCGCCTGCCGCCGTGTTCATGGGCGACACCGGCAGTCTTGCCCTGGGCGGCGCGCTGGGGGCGATTGCCGTCTGTACCAAGCACGAGATCGTGTTGGCCATTGTCGGCGGCCTTTTTGTGGTCGAGGCGCTTTCCGTCATCATACAGGTGTTCTACTACAAGCGCACCGGGAAACGTGTCTTCCTCATGGCGCCGATCCATCACCATTTCGAAAAGAAAGGCTGGGCCGAGCCGCAGATCGTCATCCGGTTCTGGATCATCTCGTTGATCCTGGCGCTGATCGGGCTGGCCACGCTGAAAGTCCGCTGACCGGGCGCAGGTGCCGCGTTTGCGCAAACCCGGGGTAAGGGGGCTGCCCGGCCCTCGCCCTTTTGACCGCAGCCCCTTATGCATGTGCCATGCGCCAGACAGACGGCGCGCGGCATGCCCCGCACGTGCCCGCTTTCCGAAGCCCTGAACCCGAAAGACCGATCCCGCCATGACTGCGACGCACCCGCCGGACGCCGCCCCGAAACAGCCGCAGGACTGGGTGAAGATTCTTGCCCGCTACCGCGAGCCCGACCACGGCCGCAGCGCGCTTGAACTGGGGCTAAGCCTGATCCCCTTTCTTGCCATCTGGGCGCTGGCCTGGTGGGCGCTGTCCGTCAGCATCTGGATCAGCCTGGCGCTGTCGCTGCTGAACGGCGGCTTTCTGGTGCGCCTGTTCATCATCCAGCACGATTGCGGCCACGGGTCGTTCTTCCGCAACCGCCACCTGAGCGACTGGATCGGGCGCGCCCTGGGCGTGCTGACCCTGACGCCCTATGACGTCTGGCGGCGCACCCATTCCATCCACCATTCCGCCGCCGGCAATCTGGACAAGCGCGGCATTGGCGACGTGACCACGCTGACCGTCGACGAATACCGCGCCCTGTCGCGCTTTGGGCAGCTGCGCTACCGGATGTACCGCCATCCGCTGTTCATGTTCGGTCTGGCCCCGACATTGCTGTTCATGGTGCAAAACCGGGTGCCGCTGGGGCTGATGGACAAGTCCTTTTACTGGACCAGTGCGATGGGCACCAATCTTGGCATTGCGCTGTCACTTGGCCTGATTGTCTGGTTGGGCGGGCTGCTGCCGGTGCTGGTGGTGTTCCTGCCGACCGTGCTGCTGGCGGCCTCGGCCGGGGTCTGGCTGTTCTATGTGCAACACCAGTTCGAAGAGACGCATTGGGACCGGGACGAAAGCTGGCAGTTGCACGATGCGGCCCTGCACGGCAGCTCGCACTATGTCCTGCCGCCGGTGCTGCGATGGTTTTCCGGCAACATCGGCATTCACCATGTCCATCATCTGTACAGCCGCATCCCGTTCTACCGCCTGACAGAGGTGCTGCGCGACCAGCCCGCCCTGGCCGACAGCCAGCGCCTGACGATCCGCGAAAGCCTGGCCTGCGCGCGGCTGCATCTGTGGGATGAGGGGCGCAAGCGCCTGCTGTCCTTCGCC
>Ga0114977_10001987_pt1 | contig 13296 bp, 13 predicted proteins | sample S_130805_MF_Meta_FD_87026 | JGI IMG/M metagenome (GOLD analysis project Ga0114977, IMG submission 87026) | Freshwater microbial communities from Lake Simoncouche, Canada to study carbon cycling - S_130805_MF_MetaG | ecosystem: Environmental > Aquatic > Freshwater > Lake | place: Lake...
ATCCGCTCACCGAATAGAGCCGGGCTTGTACTGCACTGCTGCAGGATGCGCGGATGTAATCGCAACGATGCGACTAACAACTCGAGCAACTTGTTGGCGAGCATCGCCAGTAAATTCAAGTGGTGTGCTGATCAATGTATCTAATTCAGCACGGTCTAGTGGTAATCCCTTGTCGCTGGCAAGGTCATCTAGAAGAGTGTTGGCTTTGCCTTCGCGCATACCAAGTGCGGCTTTGACTGCGTGCTCTTTAATAATCTCGTGAGCTTCTTCGCGCCCGACTCCTGCCTTTACCGCTGCCATCAAGATCTTGGTCGTTGCTAAGAAGGGCAGATACCGCTCTAATTCAGCGGCAATTACTGCAGGAAATGCCCCAAACTCATCGAGTACCGTCAACATGGTCTCTAACAAGCCATCCATTGCATAAAAAGCATCGGGCAAAGCAACGCGTCGAACAACGCTGCATGAAACATCGCCTTCATTCCATTGATCACCAGCTAATTCGCTGACCATTGATGCATAGCCGCGCAGAACTACAGATAAACCATTTACTCGTTCGCATGAGCGCGTATTCATTTTGTGTGGCATCGCACTGCTGCCTACTTGTCCGGCCTTGAATCCTTCGGTGACTAACTCTGCTCCCGCCATAAGGCGAATCGATGTCGCCAAAGAAGATGGTGCCGACGCTAATTGAACCAAGGTTGTTACAACATCATAATCAAATGAACGTGGATAAATCTGACCCGTTGAATCTAGAACACGATTAAATCCAAGTTCCTTAGCGATTGCCAACTCTAAGGCATTGTGTGAATCCGACGAAGAAAGAAGATCAATTGAATCTTGCGCAGTTCCTACTGGGCCCTTCATTCCGCGCATGGGATATCGATCTTGCAGAGCAACTAAGCGCTCATATGCAAAGAGGAGCTCCTCTGCTGCTGAAGCAAATCGCTTTCCGAGAGTTGTAACTTGCGCCGGAACATTGTGTGAACGGCCAGCTATTGGTTGATCTACATACTGCGCTGCGCGTTCGCCTAATCGAGCAAGGAGAGTTACAACTTTGTCATGCACTACTTCTAAACCATTTCGAATTTGGAGCGCTTCAATATTTTCAGTCAAATCTCGACTTGTCATTCCGGCATGAATCGCCTGGTGCCCGGCCAAAGCATTGAACTCTTCAATTCGAGCTTTTACATCGTGGCGAGTCTGTTTTTCACGGGCATCGATAGATGCCATATCTACAGTGAAAATTACTTTCTTATAATCATCAATAACAGAGTCTGGAATTTGGTGCCCTAGCGCTGATTGGTTACGCATTACCGATAGCCATAAGCGACGTTCAAGAATGATTTTTTCTTGTGGCGTAAAAATCTTACGCATCGCAGCAGATGCATATCGATCGGCTAATAAGCTCACAGGTGAATTATCGGTCATTTAATTGCCCTTCTCTGCCACTGACGCGTTGAGAGCGATATCGCTGCGATAGAAGGAGCCAGGCAGGGATATCTGGCTAATTGCGCGATAAGCGCGATCTCTGGCCTCAGTTAGATCCGAGCCAATTCCAGTGACAGTAAGAACCCGTCCCCCAGTAGCAATCAAACCTTGCTCGCTCACTGCACTGCCGGAATGGAAAATCTGAACATTTTCAATTGTTGGCAGATGTGAAATTACGCCACCACTCTGCGGTGTCGATGGATAACCCTGGGCTGCTAGAACAACGGTCACGGCTGAATCATCTTTCCATTCCAAAACTTCATCGGCTAATCCTGATGTTGCAGCTTTGAACAACAACGAAGCTAAGGGTGTCTTCAGTAATGGAATCAAAACTTGAGTCTCTGGGTCTCCAAATCGCACATTAAATTCAATGACTCGAACTCCGTGGTCAGTTAGTGCCAAACCCGCATATAAGAGTCCAACAAATGGGGTTCCGCGCGCATTCATTTCGGCGATCATTGGTGCAAGGACTTTCGTATACGTATCGTCAACAATGTCTGATGGTGCCCACGGTAGCGGTGAATATGCACCCATGCCCCCAGTATTTAATCCTTCATCATTATCTCGTGCGCGTTTAAAATCTTGCGCCGGCTGCATAGCAAGAATCGAGATTCCATCACTTATACCAAAGAGGGAAACTTCTGGACCCTCTAAGTACTCTTCAATGACTACACGTTTGCATGCAATAGCGTGATCTAAAGCTTCTTGGCGATTATTCGTAACGACAACGCCTTTTCCTCCAGCTAGACCATCATCTTTTACAACGTATGGCGCAGCAAAAGCATCGAGTGCTTTTTCATACTCAGCAATCGTTGTGCATGTAAAGCTATGTGCGGTTGGGACGCCAGCATCGGCCATAACCTCTTTAGCAAATGTCTTCGATCCTTCAAGTTGGGCGGCAGCCTTAGATGGACCAAAGACTGCAATCTTTAATCTCCGTAAATCATCGGCTACGCCATTAACTAATGGAACCTCTGGGCCAATCACCACTAAATCTGCAGAGATTTCCTGTGCCAGAGCAACGATTTCTGCGTTGCTTGAAATATCTAGTGGGTGACACTGAGCGAATTCAGCGATACCTGGATTACCTGGTGCCACATGTAGCGATGTACATGCAGAATCTGCATGTAGTCCTAGTGCTAGAGCGTGTTCACGACCGCCGCTTCCGACTAGGAGGATTCTCATGTCTTAGATGAAATCCTTTACGACAATAGTTTCATCGCGGCCGGGCCCGACTCCGATTGCGCTCATGGGAGCACCTGAAATCTTCTCCAGAAATGCAACGTAATCCTGCGCAGCTTTTGGAAGATCACTGAGCTTCCGAGCCTTTGTAATATCTTCGGTCCATCCTTGCAGATACTCATAAATTGGTTTCGCGTGATGGAAATCAGATTGCGATGCTGGAAGCTCTTCCACACGCTTGCCATCGATTTCATAGGCAACACATACTGGAATCTTTTCCCATCCAGTTAACACATCTAATTTTGTTAAGAAGAAATCAGTCAAACCATTTACACGAACTGCATATCGCGCAATGGGAGCGTCATACCAACCACAACGTCGTGCGCGTCCTGTTGTAACTCCGATTTCTCCGCCGATTCGGCGAAGTGCTTCTCCGTCTTCATCAAAGAGCTCAGTTGGAAAAGGTCCGCTGCCAACACGTGTTGTATATGCCTTAATAATTCCAATAACTCGATCGATCTTAGTTGGACCGATTCCGCTACCTGTGCACGCTCCGCCGGCAGTTGGATTACTGGAAGTCACAAATGGATACGTCCCATGATCGACATCCAGAAGCGTTCCTTGTGATCCTTCAAGCAAGACGCGCTTTCCAGCTTTTAACGCTTCATCTAGAAGTAAAACTGTATCCGTAACATATGGTCGAAGAATCTCGGCATAAGCCAAATACTCTTCTAGTACTTCTTCAACTTCGATGTTCTTGCGATTGAAAACCTTAATAAGTACTTGGTTTTTATCGCGAAGTGCGCTTTCAATCTTTTGGCGCAAGATAGATGGATCAAATAAATCTTGAACACGGATTCCAATTCGGTTGATCTTGTCGGCATAAGCTGGTCCGATTCCGCGACCTGTTGTGCCGATCTTGGATTTACCTAAGAAGCGCTCAGAGACTTTATCGATAGTGCGGTGATACGGCGTTATCAAGTGAGCATTAGTTGAAATAACTAGTTTGCTGCAATCAATTCCGCGCTCAGTTAAACCTCTAATCTCTTCGAGCAAAACGCCTGGATCGATTACTACTCCGTTTCCGATTACCGGAACAACGTTGGGAGAAAGAATTCCCGATGGCAGTAAGTGAAGCGCATACTTTTGATCACCAATAACAACCGTGTGGCCAGCGTTATTGCCACCTTGGTAGCGAACAACGTAATCAACACGATCGCCCAGTAAATCGGTAGCTTTACCTTTGCCTTCATCGCCCCATTGGGCGCCGAGCAAAACAAGTGCAGGCATTGGTAAAGCCTTTCCGGTTAGTTAGAAATTACTTGAGTGATGAAGTACCAGTAGAACGAAGATCTTCACATCCACGAACAACACGAGCAGCCATTCCAGCCTCAGCGGCCTTACCCCACGCACGTGGGTCATAAAGCTTCTTGTTTCCAACTTCTCCATCAATCTTTAACACACCGTCGTAGTTCTTAAGCATGTGATCTACAACTGGGCGAGTAAATGCATACTGAGTATCAGTATCGATATTCATCTTAATTACACCGTAATCAAGTGATTCGCGGATCTCTGAAAGTAATGAGCCTGAACCACCATGGAAAACAAGGTCCATTGGCTTACTTCCAGCTGGTAAACCTAACTTCTTTGAAACTGCCTCTTGCAATGTTGCCAAGATCTTTGGTTGCAATACAACGTTGCCAGGCTTGTATACGCCGTGAACATTTCCAAATGTTGCAGCTACCAAATAGCGAGCATCGGTTCCAAGAGTTTCAATTGTTAGCAGCGCATCCTCTGGATGAGAGTAAAGCTTGGCATCATGCTTTGCTTCAATGCCATCTTCCTCGCCGCCGACAACGCCGATTTCAATCTCAAGAATTGTTCGTGCTGCGATAGACATGTCTAACATCTCTTTAGCTACCTTCATGTTCTCTGTCATAGAGACAGCTGAGCCATCCCACATATGAGAGTTAAACAATGGAGATTTTCCTGATGCAAGACGCTCTGCGCCAAATGCTAAAAGTGGACGCATAAAGCCATCTAACTTTTCAGCTGGGCAGTGGTCGGTATGAATTCCAATATTGACGTTGTAGTTCTTTGCAACAACGTGTGCGTATTCGGCGAGCGCTACTGCGCCATCGACCATCTTTTTAACGGTTGAGCCGGAAGCGTATTCAGCCCCACCCCATGAGAATTGAATGATTCCATCTGACTCAGCTTCGGCGAAACCACGAATTGCTGCAGTGATGGTTTGTGATGATGAAACGTTAATCGCTGGGTATGCAAAGGCGCCTTTCTTGGCGCGATCCAACATGTCTACATAAATTTCAGGGGTTGCAATTGGCACTGTCTGCTCCTATTGGCTCTGGTGTAAAACTCTAGGAGAGCGCTTCGTTGAACCATCTAGAGGCTTACGGCCAATCCTCTCACTTACCCGCCACTCTGTACAAAAGCGGCGCGAAAGAGCCCCCAAGGCGAGCCGATTCTTGGGGGCTAGTCGCTCTTACATCAAGGTCTTAAGCGCGTTGCTCAAAAAGCGGGCAAGGGCTGCGACCAGGGTGGGGTTACTTAACAGCTTTAGGAAGAGCAGGATGAAGGCCGTAATACTCATTAGTTCTCCTTTCATTGGGTCTGCGCATCCTTATAGACCCAAGGGGATGACTAATCGCACGTGAAAAACTCTGTTGATAACAATGACTAAACGGTAGCCTCACACGTTATGAGCCAAGAGTCCTTAGAAAACCTATTGAGCGAAGATCGCCACTTTTCACCTAGTCCAGAGTTTGCAGCACATGCAAATGCGCAAGCAGGTGAATACGCCCATGCCAATATGGATCGCCTTGCATTTTGGGAGACACAAGCTGGCGGGCTTGCATGGGATAAAAAATGGGATTCGGTTCTAGATTGGCAACCTCCCTATGCCAAGTGGTTCGTTGGCGGCAAGATAAATGCATCGGTAAATGCACTGGACGTTCATGTTGCAGAAGGCCGCGGAGACCGTGTTGCCTTTCATTTTGAAGGCGAACCCGGTGATACGCAAACAATTACTTATTCTCAACTTCTAACCGAAGTGAAGAAGGCGGCGAATGCATTAATTGAGATTGGAATCAAAGCAGGAGATCGTGTTGCCATCTATATGCCAATGATTCCTGAGGCTGCGATTGCAATGTTGGCATGTGCACGCATAGGTGCCCCTCACTCAGTTGTCTTTGGTGGCTTTTCTGCCGATGCATTGTTATCGCGCATCCAAGATGCCGATGCAAAGTTAGTAATCACCGCAGATGGCGGATTTAGAAAAGGTGCAGCATTTGCATTAAAGCCTGCCGTTGATGATGCACTTAAAGGCCAACACAATGTAGAAAAGGTTTTAGTTGTTCAGCGAACCAAGCAAGAGACTGCCTGGACAGATCGCGATATTTGGTGGCATGACATTGTTGGCCGCCAATCAAGTGAACATGTTGCTGAGAGCTTTGATTCAGAGCATCCATTGTTTATTTTGTACACATCGGGCACAACTGCTAAGCCAAAGGGCATTTTTCACACAACTGGCGGCTATTTAACGCAGGTTGCCTACACACACAAGGTTGTCTTTGATATCAAGGCCGAGACCGATGTGTATTGGTGCACCGCAGACGTTGGTTGGATTACAGGCCATAGCTATGTTGTTTATGGCCCACTGATTAACGGCACAACACAAGTGATGTATGAAGGCACGCCAGATACTCCGCATAAGGGCCGTATTTTTGAGATTGTCGAAAAATATGGTGTGACGATTTTGTACACGGCGCCAACACTGATTCGTACATGGATGAAGTGGGGCGATGAGTTTCCTCAAGCGCATAATCTGAAGTCACTTCGCTTGCTTGGAACTGTTGGCGAGCCAATTAACCCTGAAGCATGGATGTGGTACCGAGAAATTATTGGAGGCGACCGATGCCCAATCGTTGATACATGGTGGCAAACCGAAACAGGTGCAATCATGATTTCACCGTTACCTGGCATCACGGCAACTAAACCAGGATCTGCAATGCGTCCAATTCCAGGAATTAGCGCAAAAGTGGTTGACGACAACGGCAATCCCGTTGCCGATGGACACGGTGGTTACTTAATTCTGGATCAACCTTGGCCGGCAATGCTGCGCGGAGTTTGGGGTGAAGACGAACGCTATAAAGAGACGTACTGGTCGCGCTTTGACGGAATCTACTTTGCTGGTGACGGCGCTAAGTTAGATGATGAGGGTGCAATCTGGTTGTTAGGTCGCGTAGACGATGTTATGAATGTTTCCGGACACCGTATTTCGACAACCGAAGTTGAGTCAGCACTTGTTTCTCATGAGGCTGTTGCAGAGGCTGCAGTAGTTGGCGCAGCAGATGCAATGACAGGTCAAGGAATTGTTGCATTTGTTATTTTGCGTTCTGGTATCGCGCACGCAAATGGTGAAGAGCTCAACACCCAGCTTCGCAACCATGTTGCCAAAGAGATTGGCGCAATTGCAAAGCCACGACAGATCTTAATTGTTAACGAGCTTCCAAAAACTCGCAGCGGCAAGATTATGCGTCGATTACTGCGCGATGTCGCCGAAGATCGTGTAGTTGGAGATGCCACAACGTTGGCCGATCCAAATGTCATGAAACTGATCTCTGAGGGATTACAAAGTGCTAAGGATGAGGATTAAAGCTTTACACCAAGATATTGTGAAGTGAGTGAAATAAGTTCTATCTCGTTCTTAAGTACGCCTATGTGCTTATAGGCCACGCTTCCATCGCCAGCTATAAACCAAGTTACTGGTACGCCCATTCCAAAGTACGTGCGTGATGCCCCATCGGGATCATAGAGATTTGGCCATGTAATGCCATTGTTCTCTACGAAACTGCGGCCATCTTCAATCGATGCTTCTTCAACGTCTACTCCGATTAGCGCCACTTTATCTTTGGCTTTGGAATAGAAGGAGCGAAGAATTGGAATCTCTTGCTTGCATGGACCGCACCAAGATCCCCAGACGTTAATGATTGCCGGACCATTTAGGCCATTAATTGATGCTCCATCTTTTCCATCAAGGCAGCCCAAGATAATTGAGCCGTCAGTTGTAATACTTGCAAGGCCCGAACAGGAAACAACTTGACCCGCGATTTTTTCACTAGTAGCAGAACAGCTAGTGAGCATTAATAGCGCAACCACAGCTGCCAATCTCTTCATCGAAAATCCTTATCTGTCTTCAATAAAAGTTGTGCTTTCACAACATCCATTTCACCAATGCCAACGCTAGGGCATAACTTTGCAATCGGACACACACCACAAGCAGGTTTACGGGAATGGCAGATACGTCGGCCATGCCAAATCATGCGTTGTGAAAGATTTGTCCATTCAGGTTGCGGAATCAACGCACCAACTATGTGTTCAACTTTCACTGGATCTTTTTCGGTGGTCCAGCCGAAGCGACGAGACAAACGACCAAAATGTGTATCTACAGTGATTCCTGGAATATCAAAGGCATGGCCTAAAACAACATTGGCGGTTTTTCGTCCGACGCCAGGCAACGTAATTAACTCTTCTAACGTAGATGGAACTTCTCCTTCATAGTCACTTAAAATCTTCGTAGCCAAGCCTTTTATGTGGCGAGCTTTGCTGTGATAAAAACCAGTTGAAAAAATTAATCCTTCAATCTCTTGTAGATCAGCCTTAGCAAAGGCCTTTACATTCTTATACTTCTTAAAGAGAGCTGGCGTAACGGTATTAACTCTCTTATCTGTGCACTGGGCGCTGAGCACCGTTGCCACAATTAACTGCAAAGGGTTTTGAAAATCCAATTCGCACCGTATATCCGGATAAGTCTTAGTGAGGACACGGTAGATAGCACGAGCCGCCTTCTGGCTTTCTTTATTGGCGGGCATGGGGATAAAGTACTCCTCGTGACCCAACAAGATGATGTCTTCCGTAAAGCTCCTCTGTTTACTGCACTTGGTGATGAAGCCGCGGCCTCTTTGCGCGCATCAATGGACCCAGTAAAGATTTCAAAGGGAAATATTCTCTTTGCCGAAGGTGATGAAGGCGATCACCTATATGTAATCGTTGAGGGAAAGCTCAAGCTTGGAACATCCAGCGGTGATGGTCGCGAAAATCTATTATCGATCCTCGGCCCTGGCGATATGTTTGGCGAGCTAAGCCTTTTTGATCCAGGTCCACGCACATCAACTGCAACAGCAGTGACAGATGCCAAACTTTTAAGCCTTGGACACAAAGAGTTGATTCCATGGTTAGCAGTTAACCCGGCCGTAGCACTTCATTTGTTAGAGCGCTTGGCACAACGTTTACGTCGCACAAATGAGGCCGTCGGAGATTTAGTTTTCTCTGATGTTCCAGGACGTGTTGCAAAGGCTTTGATAGATCTTGGCGAGCGCTTCGGAAAACAAACTGATGAAGGTCTCTATGTGCACCATGATCTAACACAGGAAGAGCTTGCACAGTTAGTTGGCGCATCACGCGAAACCGTTAACAAGGCGCTTGCAGATTTCGCTGGTCGCGGTTGGTTAAAGCTCGACGGTCGCGCAGTATTAATTAATGATTTTGAACGTCTATCAAAGCGCGGTAAATGACCGAGCGCAACAGTCACGCTGAGTTGTGCGAGGTTCCGCGTTAAGTTACAACTTCAGTTATAAGTGGATTTAGTCGGTAATCTCGACCGTTAGCTCAATCTCTATCGGTGAATTCAATGGAAGTTCTGCGATTCCTACTGCGCTGCGTGCATGTTTTGCGCCATCGCCCCAGATAGCTAGAAATAGCTCGCTGGCACCATTTACGACAAATGGCGCATTGATATAGCCAGATACTCCGTTGACATAACCAACTACGCGAACAATCTTTGTAATCTTATTAACATCGGCAACGGTTTCAACTGCGGCGAGAGCGTTAAGCGCACAGATCTGGGCTAGCTCTTTAGCGCGGCCGGGTGTGATCTCTCCATCGACTTTGCCGACTCCAGCCATTTCGCCATCTACTAAAGGCAGTTGACCAGCAGTAAAAACGATGTTTCCAGTACGAATCGCTGGAACATAGGCAGCTACAGGTTTTGCCGCCACTGGAAGCTCTAGACCAAGTTCGGCTAACTTCGCGCGCACATCTACTGTATTCATTTGATCTCTCTTTTCATGTAAGCAACAAGTTGTTCGCCTGTGCCTGGCGCTGGAATTACTTGTACAAGCTCCCAACCATCAGAGCCCCACGTATCAAGAATCTGCTTAGTTGCATGCGAAAGTAGTGGAACTGTTGCATATTCAAATTTCATTTATTTAACGCTTCCTTTACTAAAGTAGAAACTACAGAACCATCGGCTTTACCTGCGATTAAGGGTTTAATCGCACCCATTACTTTGCCCATATCACTGGGACCTGCTGCACCCGTTGATGCGATCGCATTGGCAATCATTGTCTTAATATCATCGGCTGTTAACTGTGCTGGTAAGTACTTGGCAATTACTTCACCCTCTGCCTTTTCAAGTGCGGCCTTATCGGCGCGACCTGCAGAATCAAAGGCCTCTGATGCTTCGCGACGCTTCTTGGCTTCACGTGAAAGCACTGTAATTACTTCATCATCACTGAGTACGCGCGCCTCTTTGCCAGAGACTTCTTCATTAGTGATTGCACTAAGAACCATTCGAATAGTTCCTGAAACAACTTCATTTCTGCCTCGAATAGCTTCGGTGAGGTCTAAACGTAACTGCTCTTTAATACTCATGATGTGAACTCTACCGCCAGAAGTTCAGCGATCTGGGCAGTATTTAACGCCGCTCCCTTACGTAGGTTGTCTCCGCATAGGAACAAATCTAGAGATTTTTTATCATCGAGTGACTGCCGGACTCGACCTACCCAAGTTGGATCAGTGCCAACTACATCATTAGGTGTTGGAAACTGCATTTTCTCTGGATTATCGTAAAGAGTGACTCCGGCGGCCTTTTCTAGAACTTTTTGTGCCGCCTTACGGGTAACTTCCTTTTTAAATGTTGCATGGATAGCCAACGAATGTGTGGTCAAAACCGGAACGCGAACACACGTTGCCGAAACCTTTAACTTTGGCATTCCAAGAATCTTGCGAGACTCGTTGCGAACCTTGAGTTCTTCAGATGAGTAACCATCTTCTTTAAGCGAACCCGCCCACGGCACAACATTGAGAACAAGGGGTGCTGGGAACGGACCAGAGTCCTTTATGAGTTTGCGAACATCGCCAGTTACCTCGCCAGCTTGTGTTCCAGCAACTAATGAAATCTGTTCGCGCAGAGAGTCGATGCCTGGTTGACCAGCTCCAGATGCTGCTTGGTAAGAAGCGACTACGAGCTCTTTTAATTCGAACTTCTTATTGAGTGCACCTATTGCAACGATCATCGAAAGTGTTGTGCAGTTTGGATTCGAAATAATTCCCTTGGGGCGCTTCTTGGCCTCCTTTGGATTTACTTCAGGCACCACTAATGGAACTTTTGGATCCATTCGAAAGGCACCTGAGTTATCGACTACAACTGCGCCGCGCTCAACGGCAATTGGTGCCCATTCGGCAGAAATCTCATCGGGCACATCAAACATAGCAACATCGATGCCATCAAATGCCTCTGGCGATAGGGCCACAACTGTTAGTTCTTCTCCACGGCATATTAACTTTTTTCCTGCGCTGCGTGCTGAAGCGATGAGGCGAATTTCTCCCCATACATCTTTGCGTTCGGACAAAATACTGAGCATGACGGTTCCAACTGCACCCGTTGCGCCGACCACTGCAAGTGATGGCTTCTTAGAGTTTTTCTTCTTTGTCATCGACCGGTTCCTCCATATACAAGCACCTCATTCTGGTCGGCATCGAGCTCAAAAGCAGTGTGGGCCGCTCTTGTTCCACGCTCTAAATCAGATTCGCGGCAGATTATGGAGATACGAATTTCAGAGGTTGAGATCATCTCAATATTTATTCCTGCTTCAGATAGGGCACCGAAGAAAGTTGCAGTAACACCTGGATGCGAGCGCATTCCTGCTCCAACTAATGAAAGCTTTCCAATTTGATCATCGTATTGAATCGAGACAAAGCCAACTTCACCTTGAAGCTTTTGCAAGATTGCTGTTGCATCGGCGCCTTCGGCCTTTGGCAAAGTAAATGAAATATCGGTTAGCCCTGTGGCAGCTGCTGAAACATTTTGCACGATCATGTCGATGTTAATGTCGGCATCGGCGATAGATTGAAAGATGCGTGCGGCTACGCCAGTGCGGTCTGGTACGCCGACGATAGTTATCTTCGCCTCGCTCTTATCATGTGCGATTCCCGAAATGACTGCTTGTTCCATGGCTGCTCCTTCTGGGTGATCTTTAACCACCCAAGTTCCTTCGTTGGTATTAAAAGATGAACGAACGTGAATTGGTAAGTCGTAGCGTCGGGCGTATTCAACGCAACGTAGGTGCAGAACTTTTGCACCGCTTGCTGCAAGCTCTAACATTTCTTCATACGTAACGCTTTTTAATTTGCGCGCAGTTGGTACTACTCGAGGATCTGCGCTAAAGACTCCATCAACATCGGTATAGATTTCGCAGACATCGGCTTCAAGGGCTGCTGCCAAAGCAACTGCAGTTGTATCGCTGCCACCGCGGCCAAGAGTTGTAACATCTTTTGTGTCTTGTGAAATTCCTTGAAAACCAGCGACGATTGCAATCGCGCCTTCTTTAAGTGCTTCTTGAATTCGCCCAGGTGTCACATCAATAATGCGTGCGCGTCCATGTGCCGATGTTGTAATCACACCAGCTTGGCTACCTGTAAAAGATCGCGCTTCATGTCCCAAATTTGTAATAGCCATTGCCAGTAAGGCCATCGAAATTCGCTCGCCGGCCGTTAACAACATATCTAGTTCACGCCCTGATGGAATCGGAGTGATTTGTTTTGCTAAATCGATCAATTCATCCGTCGTATCTCCCATGGCCGAAACCACAACAACGACCTGATTTCCATCTCGCTTTGCCGCCACAATTCGATTAGCTACGCGCTTCATTCCTTCGGCATCGGCTACTGATGAGCCACCGTATTTCTGAACAATTAGTCCCATGTATCAATGGTGGCGCATAAAAGGCAATGGTGCTAACCAATTTTCTGCATTTCCTACTATATGAGACACAGTTCGTGTCACATAGTGGGATTAAACGTTGCGGCGACCCTCAAAGGCTCGTCCGAGCGTCACTTCATCGGCATACTCCAAATCGCCACCGACTGGCAGACCGGATGCAAGACGCGAGACCTTTATTTCCAAAGGCTTAATCATGCGAGCTAAGTATGTGGCCGTGGCCTCGCCCTCAAGATTTGGATCTGTCGCCAAGATAACTTCAACAATCTCTGGATCACTCAGGCGTGCCATCAGCTCGCGGATACGCAACTGCTCTGGGCCAATTCCATCGATGGGTGAAATCGCCCCACCCAGAACGTGATACTTGCCGCGAAATTCGCGCGTGCGTTCAATCGCAATAACATCTTTGCTCTCTTCAACAACGCAGATTGACGTGTTCTCACGACGTGGATCACGACAGATTCGACACATATCTTCTTCTGAAACGTTTCCGCACGTTGTACAAAACTTCACGCGCTCTTTTACAGTTCGAATTGAATCTACGAGCG
>Ga0114977_10001988_pt1 | contig 13294 bp, 9 predicted proteins | sample S_130805_MF_Meta_FD_87026 | JGI IMG/M metagenome (GOLD analysis project Ga0114977, IMG submission 87026) | Freshwater microbial communities from Lake Simoncouche, Canada to study carbon cycling - S_130805_MF_MetaG | ecosystem: Environmental > Aquatic > Freshwater > Lake | place: Lake...
AAGGCCGCGAGGAAGGCGAACTTTTCGGCAGGATACGCATGTTGCAAAATTTGTTGAGTCTCCCTCAGTTCACCGACGAGGAGCTGCACCCCCAGGTCGAGGACCGAACTTGAGACGTTAGTGACCGAACTGCAAGCTCAACTGCGAAAGCGGATGACGTAGTTTTCCTAGGAATCCACTCCAAATGGCGAACTTCTGCGACATGGCCTACACCTGGGATGCCAACAAGAACAAGACCTCCGAGACGATCACCTGCGTAATGAGCGTGTCGCGTTACGGAAAATATGCTTTACAGGAGACCAGTTCAAGCCCGACCAGGTCCGTCGACAAGTCTCAGATCGGGTAGTCTAAGCGCCGCACCTAGTGCCGAGTTTTCGGACACAAATGTGCTGAATGCGGTGGCGCGGAACTGCTTCAAAATGACTCTCAACGCTCCGGAATTTCATTGACCGTGTAATAAGCGTTGCGATGCAGCAATTCCTCACCGTCGCGTGATCGCACTTGCACTAAATCAAACTCGTAGACAAATCCCCGATCAAGCTTCTCTAAAGCGACCATTGCCGACATCCCATCGTCCGCCAACGTCACGGACTTCACTGCCGGCTTCTGCTGCTCGATCTCCGGTCCACCATACCCCGCATGATAGGGATGCGTAAAAGCAGATATCGCATAGCTTGCTGTCGCCCCTCCCGTTTTCGATTCCAACGGCTTGGTAAAGGTGATCCTGAACCCATCTGGCTCAATGGTGACGCGATTGATCTCAAATGGCATTTTGCCACTCCACTCAAGCCTCTCTAGTGCAAATGGTTTGATCCCTCGCACCGGCCAGCCCCGGTTCGTGCCACCACAGAGCAAGTTTCCCCCAGGAGTAAACTCAACGTTGAGGATCCCAGTTGAAAGCCCCTCACGAAAGGGATAACAAGATCCCTGCCAGACGCCGTTAACCTGCTCTGTCGTCGCTCGCATAATGATCGACTGCGTATAGTCGCCGAGAAAAAGCTGATTTTCAAACGGACCGAACTTTCCCTGCGTCTTATCCACATTGAACGCACTGATCGATCGCCCCATGCGAATATAGGGAAAAATCACAGCGTATGGAACAAGCTGCTTCACGCGATTCTTCTCTGTCACAATCCGTGACCCTGAATTCGGCATTTGAGGTACTTCCCCTAACTCCGGCGAATAGGGATACCAATTGAAACTCGCGGGATGACCATGAAAGCTATTCTCTGACACCGCTTTCAAACTGCATGAACAATTCCAAGGCCCTTGGCTCTCAATGTAAAACAGCGAACCGTGCTCGTCGAAGCCAATCCCACCCGGACTCCGCAATCCGCTCGCATACGCGGTGGTCTTGCCATCGGCAGCCACCTTCATAACGAACCCCCGATTCCATGCATGAGAGTAGTAAGATGCAGACAAACCTAAAGCGACGAATTGATTCCCTTGCTCATCAAGTTTCGAGCCGAACGCATACTCGTGATAGTTCGCATACCCCCAAGCATCCGAAATGGTTTCAAAACGATCCGCTACTTCGTCTCCATTCGAATCGCTTACTCGCGTCAACTCGCAACTCTGGGTAACTCGCAATGCGTTGTCGTGCCAAACCAACCCAAAGATCTCATCGAGCCCCGACGCGAAACGATGGAACGATGGAGTCGGCTTCAAGGCATCGATCCCATCGATGAAATAGATCTCTCCATGTCGCGTACCCACCGCAACGCGTCCATCGGGCAATACGGCAATGGCACCCGCTTCAATAACCGTATCCTTAGGCAACGGAATGTTGACGATCGGATAATATTCCCGTTCCCGCTCCTCGGTTCCCCACCGCTTGCCGACATCCTCAGCGCGCACGCCTCCGACGACAAATACCGCTAGCATCACCAACATGCACCAGTGCCGCAAAAAACTATTTAGCAAGCGGTTCATACAAGAACTCCAGGGTGGTTTTGCCTTGAGGAATTTCCAAACGCAATAGCAACTCGGACTTCGGTGGCTCATCGGATAGCGACCTCAAATTCGCTTCCAATCCAGGAATTGTCACTCGCAATCGACCGCTGCGGTAGACGTTGTCTGACTCACGAACGACTTCTCCTACCAACACGCGAAACCAAAGTCTCTGCGGCGAATCTGCCTCAAACTGCAAAACCCGTTTGAGTCCGCGTTGCTCCGCGTCACCATCAGCTTGACAACGATCCTCAATATCAACATCGCCACTGCGATACTGAAAAGTAGGAATTGAATCCTCGCCCAAGTAGTAGCCTCGAAACTGATAGCCAACGTTCTTCGGATAAAGCGGATCCGGATTGGCCGGCGCCTCTTTGGTCATGACCGGCAGCAATGGCCAAGCTGCTTGCTCGTCAGCCAAGGTTGCAAATGAAACGTCTTGAGCAAGCGTGATCGGTTCACTGGCAGGATTAAAATCGCCCGAACCCTGCCCACTCCAATTCACCCCAACAAAGTTCCCTTGCCAAATCGCCGACAAAGTCCCCGTCTCCGCATTGAAGGCGTAACTGATCTTCTCAGGCAAGCCCACTGCAATCCCACGATAGCCCGCCACGCGACTACGTCCCCGATGCAACACGGCTTGCTCCCCAACTTCCAACCGTGTGCTCACCGATCGAACACCCGATGGATCTGCTGCCGATGTACCAAGCGACAGGTAATACCAAATCGACGCAATCTGCTCATCAGAGTTGCCATCGAGGATGTTTGTAAATGCTGATACACCATCCGGCCAAGCGCTCGGCATGACCGTACGGGGACGAAACGCACCTGGGTTTCGCAAGTAATGATAGAACCAAGCAGGCTCAAGCCGCTCGTAGCTCGTCAACAATTCGATCCCTTGATTGACGTTGGCACCCTTTGAATTGAATCGATGACAAGCGACGCAATTTGCCCCTTTATCACCAAGCAGCTCACGACCAGCAGCACGAAGTACCTTCTCTCGCTCCCGCTCCGCCTCGTTGCGACTTTCCGGACTCGGGATCTTCATCTCCGGTCCAGCCAAAACATCGAGCCTTCGGAAAAGCCCCGGCAAATGGGCTAAGTTGGCCGCCCCATACTGAGGCATACGGGTTTCCATGTAATGTCGAACACTCTCACCATCATATAAAACTTTCTTCATCCAGTTCGCTTGAAGCTTCGCTCCCACAAGCGTCAGCGGTGGAGGAATGCGACCATCATCACCAAGATTCAACTCGCTCCCCTTAAAAAATGGACTATGCGATTCATGAACCCCTCCAAAGCCATCCCGAACATGGCATGCGATACAACGAAAAGCTGTTAATGATTTCGATAAAGCCACTTCCTGAGAATCAAGGACCGGATCAGCTTTCGAATTTTCCTCGATCGCCGCGCGTATTGCAGCCAACTGATCTGTATCCAGATCGAATCGCAGACTCTTGTCTCCTTCCTTTTTCTCAGAACTGATGGATAAACAACCACTACCTAAGTCTCCTCCCTTCAGTGGCCCGACCGCCTCTGCGGCTTGCATCCCAGGAATCGCATGACAAGCTGCACAATTTAGCGATTGAAAATACTTCCTACCTGCTTCGACCAACGCGCCGTCGGGCACAAGCGGCGTAAAGCTGACCGCTTGATCGCCGACCAAATACCCTGCAATCGCTCGCGATTCGCTCGCTGTCAATTTCATATCGGGCATTAACCCAGAACTTCGCACTTGCAGCGGATGAAACAGATACTCACTTAACGAGTCGACACTGTATTTCGATGCCACATGCCCAAGAGATACCTCCATTGGCTTGACCTTCTTCTTCGAATCCTTCGCAGCATTTCCTCGCTCGCTATCGCCGCTATCACCATCCCCGCTATCAGTAATCCCGTCATCGGTAACCCCGCTATTGGTAACCCCGTCATCAGCATCAGCCCCTTCATCATCATCGGGAGCGTTGGAGCTGGGCTGCATTTCCGAAGCGAGCTCACGCGGGCCGTGACATGCAACGCATCCAATGGAATGGTACAACGCTTTACCCAGCTTCAGGTCCACCGGTTCAGACGATTTGATTGCTACCTCTCGAGTCGTTTGCGAGACCAAGAAATGAGTCAGAGCCTCTGCAATCGCTTGCCGCTCAACATCGCTCCGTGATGCCAACACGTCGGGCATCGTTGTCCCGGGGTGAGCTTGCAGCGGAGAAGCCAAAAATCGGCGGAGGTACTCCGGTGATACCCGCGCTCCGACTGCTGCTAACTCCGGAGCCTTCTTCTCTAACTCAGACGCCTGCTGAATTCCGGTATGACAGGCGAAACATCGCAGTTGTGCAATCAGCACACTCCCCGCTTGCCCCTGCGTAAGCGGATGATCCCCAGGAATCGCCGGATCACCCGCCAATGATGTGAGGTTGCCAATCAACACGGCAATCAACAAATAAAATCGATTCATGGTTCCTGCTTATCGGTAGTAGGAAATAGGACGAGGCTTTACCCCAAGATCATCGTAGTTGAAACCGCTTTCAAGAGGCTCGTAACTCCCAACAATATCCACGCTGCGATCGGCAGATATATCTCCCTCCATCCCCATGCACCAATAAGCAGAGTTGATCACAAGTCGCCGCAAGCCGGGGTTCTTCAAGTCGATCCCACTACCCATCGTGCAATGAAAAACACGCGAGATCTTATCGCTGCTCGTCTTCCAAGGCTTAACCCAAGCGACAGGAAGGGGCTCGAGCTTCTCATTCGGCAAGTCGTCCGGTTTGCGCCCCATCAATGGCTGCCCCCATACAAGCGGAGTGCATCCCGCCGGCAGACTCGTCCCTTCTTTGTAGGTCCGATAGACATCGGAGTCACCCCAAATATCCGCCACCCCCGCAAGGATTGGATGCTGCTGATTTTCCATATCGAAAAATCCACGCGTCGAGTCTGCATGCCATCGCCCATGATGATTGAGGAACGTCCCACCCAAAATATCCTCACCCCATCGCACTTGCTTTCCATCGATCTTGTAAGGTAATTGACCACGAAAGCCATGATTGGCCGTTCGCAATGCGATCATGGGCTTACCCGAATCGATGTAATCGACGATCCGCTGCATCTGTGATGGAGGCAAGGTAAGTAACCGCGTGAAAAAAATCACAAGGTCAGCACTAGCAAGCTGCTCAAGGCCTGGAATGCTGTGCTCTTTAAACTCAGCTTCTTTCCCCTTCTCTGGATAAACGGGCATCGTTGGATCCACCTCTCCACGATCATTAACCCCAAAAAGGACAGTGCAATCAAAACCATGATGCTCGCTGAGTATCTTCGCCATCATCGGCATGGACTGCTCACTGCGATACTCTTGTTCCGCCGAGATCAACACGATGTGTTTACCCTTCCCAGGCCCATCCCCACCGGGATATTTCAACCAAGAAACGCTATCCGCTTGCGTTTGAGCAGGTTCATCTACCGTACCTTGATTGTAAAAGACTGCATTCGTCGCTTCGCTGCGGCCTTGAACAATGTCAAGCCTCCCATCTGAATTGACGTCCCCCACCGCGATCCCGTAAACGGCCCCCTTGCCATCCCCAAGTGAACTCTCTTTGAACTCAAATCCGCACCCATCATTCAAATACACCTTGCTGCCACCCTTGGAGTACCCAACAATCACATCGAGATGATGGTCTTGATTCAAATCAGCCACAGCAATGGCGTATGCCTCACGTTTTGCTTCGCCAATCACCACGGACTTCGCGAAGCTTCCACTCCCATCGTTAAAGTAAACCTTCGTTCCGTGCCGCTCATCGCCGACGACTAAGTCGACCGCGCCATCGCGATTCAAATCGCCGGATGCACAAGCACGCGTCGAAGACACCTCGGGTCCAAAGGTAGATGTCTTCTCAAAGCTCGTGGTATCATCGTTAAAAAAGATTCGACTCGCCCCACCATCGGCACTAGGTCCTCGCCATTGCACCCAGTTTTCAACTCGCGGCGATTCCCATGCACCGATGGTTCCGGCAAGCAATGGGATCAAAGAACTAAGGCAAACTGCTACCGGCCAAAGAAGTAATCTCATGTCGTGGTTTTCGTAGGATTCGAAAGAAATTCGATGGGGTAGGGGAGGGAGGTAGAACGCAATGTATCAGCGAGTTGCGTCGCTTGGTAGGCGATGATGCCGGATCATCATAAAACCAAGACCTTTTTTGAAACACAGAGGCACAGAGGCACAGAGTACAAAAGGCTGTCATCACCCACTATCTCGTCACCCACTATCTCGTCACCCACTATCTCGTCACCCACTATCTCGTCACCCACTCTTTCCACCAGACCTTGTTTTCCAACAATTCTGGTTTTCCAACAATTCTGGCTTTCCTCTGTGTCTCTGTGTCTCTGTGTTTCAATCCCTTCTGCCATTCCATCCCAAGCTCTTTCCATCACTCTATTTCAACTTCCAAACCCTTATCCTCCCGTCCGCGCAGCCCGTGATCACTTGCTTGCCATCGGATGACATCGCCACGGCAGTGACCTGTTTGGGGTGCCCTTCGAATACCTTGAACTCCTTGCCCGTTTCAACATCCCACAATCTCGCCGTGCGATCTAAACTCCCCGAAAGCACCCATCGCCCATCCACCGAAAAGCATACCGATACGACATGATTGCCGTGCCCTTCAAACACCTGTACTTGCTTTCCTGTTAGGACGTCCCAAATTCGCACGGAGTTGTCTTTAGCTCCCGAAACCAAAAGCTTACCGTCAAAGGAACATGCGATCGACTCGACACTTTCCGTTTGGCCATCGAAACTTCGTAACTCTTCACCGGTATCCAAGTCCCATAGACGGATAGTCGTGTCAGACGAAGCCGATGCGGCGAGCCTTGTCCCTGGTATAAATTTCACACTTCGAACCATCAAGGAATGCCCACGCATGCAAAGCTTTTCTTGACCAGTGGCGCGATCCCATAGCTTCATCAGTTTGTCGTCACTTCCCGTGAGAATCTCGTTTCCATCATGCGAGATCGCTACGGTCGATACTGGCAAATCAGAGACATCAATTCGTTGGACTTCTGCTCCTGCCAGGGCATCCCATACCACCACTTCGTTATGGACTCCAGGCGTGAAGATACCATCGACGATATGTCCACCTGTACAAGCGACAATCCACTTACCGTCCTTCGAGATATCAACACAGCGAGCCCAATCGACCAACCCTTTGAACTCCTTCTTTGGTTCCCAATTTTTGCTATTCCATATGCGTACAACATTCTCGATTTCGCTGGTGAGAAAGTTTCCATCTGGGGTTTGAGAAATCGAAGAGATTTGCTCAGCCCCTTGAACTTGGACGGTTGCATCATGGATTGTGAAAACCTCCTTCGTCACGCTCGGACGAAACAAGGCAAAAGCGATTGTAGCGATCGCCAAGATCGACAGCAAAGCGATACCGCTTCCGAAGAGCGAGCTCTTTTCTTTGATGCATCCTTTCAGGTCAGCCGCGAAATGGGCAGCGGATTGATACCGTTCATATGGATCGTGCCGAAGAGCCTTGCTGCATATGCGTTTCAAGTCGGAAGAAAGGGATGGAATCGAAATGCTTTGCAACCCCTTGGCGATTTCACGTCGAAGCGTGTTTGGATCGGTGGACGAGTAGGGGATCGTACCGGTGAGGATTTCGTGAAGCATCACACCTAAGCTGTACACATCGGCGCGTGGGTCGGTCGGTTTACCCTCCAATTGCTCGGGAGACACGTAGCTAAGAGTTCCGAGAGACAGAGCATGTTCGGCAGACTTACTAGCGGATTGAGCGATACCAAAGTTAGCAAGTAATGCACGGTGATGGTGGTCGATCAAAATATTCGCTGGCTTGATATCCCGATGGACCACTCCGTGGGCATGGGCGTACTCCAGGGCTTCGGCTATCTCGATCATCCAGCGGATCGCTTGGTCTTGATTGGGACGATTCTTTTTTAGTTGGTCAGCAAGGCTACCACCTTCGACGAATTCAGAGACGATAAAGCACGAATCACCGTCCCGCCCCGAGTCATAGACTTGGATGATCCCAGGATGCTTCAATCTTGCGACACGGCGAGCTTCTGCCATAAACGAGTCGACCGACAGAGCTCGATTAGGCTTAGGGACTTTGACAGCCACGGGTCGTTGTAGTTCTTGATCGAATCCAAGCCAAACGTAAGCAAACCAACCTTCAGCGACCAGCTTTTCGAGTCGGTAGCGGCCTATGAGCGTTCTTGGTTCATGAGTTATTTGCAAATCGTTGTAGGGCGATTCGTCCTCTTCCAGGTGTTCATCGATCCAAGCGGTGGTTTTCATCGCATGGATGCGTTGGGAGAGTTCGTCGATCAGGTGCGGATAGGCTTTGCACAAGTCGTTTGCGGCGAGGTCTTGGCCAGTCTCGTGCAATTCTTCCCATTGCAGGAGCAAGTCCGAGAGAATTTCCTCATCCTTGTTCGTCACGTTGCAGGCCCTTGTAGAGTTTCAGTTTGGCGTTCTGCCAATGTCGTTTAACGGTGCGGGTCGATACCCCCAGGACTTTTGCAGCCGCCTCTTGGCTGAGTCCTTCGTAGTAAAGCAGATTTGCGACTTCTTGTTCGACGGGAGGTAGTTTTTCGATTTGGGTGTGGAATAGATTCCAGCTAGCGATATCGTCTGGTTCTTCGGCGCGATCGTGGATTTTCCCGCCGTGGTCATCGGATGGTTGAGCATCGGTATGGTGGTTAGCGGCGAGTCCTTCGGGCCCGAAGTAGTGCCGGGAGAGGTCGAGTAGTTCCCATCGTATTTGGAGAGCGGCGAGGTTGAAGAAGTGCCTGACGGATTCGACTTGAACGGTAGCCAGGGCGCGATGGAGTCGGACCATGGAGTTTTGGAAAACATCGTCGGTTTGTTCCCATCGTCGTAGGCTTGGATACGAGCGCAGCATTTTGCGTGTGAGCCGCAGTAATCGATCGCAGGAATGGTCGAGGAGTGCATCATGGGCGGACGGGTCTCCTTGTAGGTTGAGATCGATCAGTCGCTGAATTTTGGAATCGGCATCGTGTGTCATGGGCGATCTACCTGAAAGTGGAATCTCGCCATTTTACTCGTAAAAACGAAAAGAACACATATGACTGGTAAGTCGGAAATGGACCGCCGAAGGGGACAGGTTAGATTTTTTGTTTTTATTGTCCCCAATAAGCGTGTAGTTACGAAAGGCTAATAAGAAGCCACGTGCTAGTATCTTCGACAAGGTTTATACAAATAAAAGGTAACAGAATGGCAGAAGAAGTGTTTTTAATTAATTCGAAACAACCAGTGGAAGTTGTATTCAAGCAGATCGAAGACTCACTTACTCAGTTAGGTCAAGTATCAATAACAAAAAAGGGAATCCTAAACCTTAATCCCAAGAGCAAATATAGTGGGTTTCTGACGGTAGCAAATCCTATGGAAGGTTCAGTACGTGAAAAGGGTGGTGAAGCGTACGACGTCACAATCAACTATGGGACCAAAGCAACTATAACTTGTTGCTTGATTGCGGTGATAGGAGGCATGTCCTTGCTCGTTCCTGCTCTAGTTTTGCTGGCACCTTTCTACCTAGTCAAGAACCAGATTCGAAGCGATATTACGCGCGCGATGTTGCAGGTCCAGCAGGAGTTGGAATAACCGCTATCGCTGATCCACGCTGTGTTTCGGGTCGGAGCATGTAGCGTCAACGGTTGTTATGTTTAGCTTAGTAATTGAACGAACAGACAACTATTGGGCGTCTCGGGGGCTTCGCCCCCAAACCCCGGGATTTAAGGCGTTGTGGCCAAAGGCAGTTCGCAGGTACAGGGCGGGCGGTTCTCGACCTCCACGCCCCTCGCACTCGCCTTCAGCATCCACCGGCGCAGTGATGTTACTTTGGGGTTGCTTCCTAGCATCGCCTTAGCCTCCGATCTCACCAACACTCGCGACGATCTCGTTATCTGCATACATCCTAACCCCGATCCTCTTCACCCGTCCGTCCACGCATGAGCTATTGAGTGGTTTAAAACTTTAATCGCCGAGATTAATGGACAAGATCAATGGCTCGCTCAATCCCTAAATAAAACCATTCCCTCTCCATTGAAAGACTATCATTCGGCACCCACCCGAGAAGCGTCAAAGTTCGAGGAGTGCGCTCTAGCTCATGGGATCGTATGTCGCTCACCAAGGAAGAATCGTATGTTCATCGATGTCCCCAAGCCCCTTAGGGCGATAGGTTTCGTCGGCTCTCCAACGTTGCAAAACACTGGGGTCCAAGCATGGATGGAGAACCTGTGTCCGCTCTCGGTCAGTGATCACACTGCGGTGATACCGTCCCTTGCCCACCCAAGGTAGATTGCGAAAGACTCGGTAAGTACCACTTCCAAACCGGTCGAATGACGGATAGATCGGGTCTAAGTGCGCACTATCTGGTATCGCAGGAGGATTCCTCAACCCTAAGCCCGCTTTGATTGCTTGAGTTTTCATCCATGCCAATGGAATCTTCGAAAGGCTAGAGTCTTCGCAACCACCTCCAACGTCGCCATGCGAACCAACAAACCATCGCTGCTCAACGATACGACCATCCTCAAGCCTTCCGTAGTCGTTTCGCAAGTCCATACCGGTGTCCCCGGAAGGGACGCTTGGTACAGCTCCCCCATTTAGCCAAGGAGTCGAAGAGAATATCTCTCGATGTTCATCGATGGCCATCGCGTGATAAGCTCGTTTTACGATTCGAGAAAGCTGCGTATCGTGCCACTGAAGCCGGCGATTCATCCAGCCGCCACCGGGGATCCCGAGTGCTCCCACCGTGTCCCAGACGCCCAAGAAATCGATCGTCACCTCTCGGCTAAATCGATTCCGAAATTTCATTGCAGGGTCTTGCGTGTTCGTCGATCCACCCGCTTTCGTCGATCCACCCGTTTTCGTCGAAGTCGCGGTTCCGCCCCTGGAAGCATTCGCATCGAATCGGTTCCTGTAGTTCATCAACGCAGCCTTTAGCGTCGCTGGGTTGGTGATGTAAAGCAATCCGCTTTTGCGAATCATCCCGGATAAACTTCGAGCCGTATAGGCACCGCGACTGAAACCGAAGATCCAAATCTCGTCTCCATCGTCGTAGTTCTGGCAAAGCCATTCATAACCCTTAAGCAGGTTATCATTCAATCCTACTCCAGCGATGCCTCCAGGGATTCGCAAAATAGGATCGGTCCCCACACCGGGGGAATAGTAAAATCGTTGCCGTTTACCGCTCGCATCTTGGGAAAGAACGTCTTTCGCGAGCAAGTAAACGTTCGTTTCGTTCATCACATCCATCCATGTTCCATCGAAAAACAGGATGAGGCGTTGATTGCTATTGTTCAATTCGGTACTCATGGATTAGATCGGTTGTGCAATGCTGTTCTCGTACTCAGTGAAACTGCGATCGTGCTCGAAATCACAAGCAGATTACAGTGGTCTTAATTTTGCTGAACATTCGAACTACCTCCGAAGGCAACTAACTTGTTCTCGTCTTCCGAGCACGAGCACGAGCACGAGCACGAGCACGAAATCAGTCCTGAAGCGGAATCATATTGGCGACTATCTTCCTCGATAGCCAGAAAAACTGGAACCGAAAAAATGAGCCGTCAGATCGTACCATCGATTAAATAGCAGTGTACCGTCACCTTCAATTTCAGATCTAAGGTTTACGACGTCGAATTACGTCGTCCAGGGTAGCGATCCTCCTCGGCTTATCCCCCCAATACGATCACTTCGATCTAGTCTGTAAATAACTTAAGGCTAGAAATTTCTAGTAGCTAGTCGATCGACGTTCGAATGGAATTGAACCGGGTAGGCCAAACACCGGGCGGCTTGCGCCGCACCGCTAAAGTCACCGGGACGCTTGCGCGGCACCGCTAGAGTTACCGGGCAGTTCGCGGCGCACCGTTGGAGTTACCGGGGGATCTCGGCGCACCGATAGAGTTACCGGGCGGTTCGCGATGCACCGATAAAGTCACCGGGACGCTTGCGCGGCATCGCTAGAACTACCAGGCAACTCGCGATGCACCGCTTTCATTGAGACATTCGCAACTCGCGCCGTGCGTCTCAAAACGAAGGCCTTGGAAAGAACCAGTCTGTAGAGTTGACGGTGTTAAACCGCCCCCTGATGCCTGATGCCTGATGCCTGATGCCTGATGCCTGATGCCTAATGCCTAATGCCTAATGCCTAACGCCTAACGCCTAACGCCTAACGCCTAATAAATCATCGATAAGCACTTTGCTGATCTGGTCGATCGCCGGTGAACCCAACATCGAATTGTGATCCCCCGGGACTCTATGTATCTCAACATTCTTCGCAACTTGCGACCATCCAAGATCAGGCGATAGTGCCCGAAATAATGGACGCGTCGTGGCGCGAAAAAGTGTGACACGACCGGAGTACGACTCGGGACTATACACGCCTACACTCTGATATAACTGACCAAGCACCAATCTGCGGCCATCTCGCCTCGTACTCGATCCAAATTCATCATCATACTGAAATTTGGCTTTCCCCAAGGTCTGAATCAAACGCTGATAATATCGGATCCGTCGGTACGCCATATCGATGGTCGCTTTGCGATTTTCAACCCCACAATTCGCTGTGATCCAGCGAGGAAGATTTATTGCGAATCGCATCAAGTGTGTCACGACAGTTCCTGGGTTCCGCAACGAATAGCCAGGATCTGGCCCGGTATCGATCACACCCACAAACGGTACATCTAAATTCAACTGCTGCATCTGCCTCGCGATTTCAAAGCTTAAAATCCCCCCATAGGAATAACCAATCAATCGATATGGCCCCACGGGTTGATGCTCGACGATTATCTTGACGTATTCGCTTGCCATCCGAACGAAATCGCGGTACTGCTCCAGGTACTTAACGTCCAAATTTGGCTGCAAACCTACGATGTTAAATCGGGAATCAAGGCGACTGATCAGCTGATGTGCGTAAAGCAACTCGCCGTTTACCCCCGGCAGAAAAATCAACTTTGGCCCTGCATTTTTTTCCGACATCTGAACCATTCTTGCAATCGGCCCAACAGTATCGGTATCCCCGATCGCTTTCGCCACTTGTGCAATCGTCCCATGTTGGAATAACAACGACAACGGCAGCCTCTTACCGAACCGCTCATTGATCCGCGCGAAAAGATTCACCGCCATCAAAGAATGACCGCCGAGGGAAAAGAAGTTGTCGTGAACGCCGATTCGCTCAAGACCGAGTATATCCCCCCATAGTTGAGCTAACTGCGATTCGATATCGTTGCGAGGTGCAGTGTACTGCTCCTGAGTATGAACATCTTTCAAATCCGGCGCAGGCAACCCGCGGCGATCCACCTTGCCGCTTGGCGTCAG
>Ga0114977_10001989_pt1 | contig 13290 bp, 13 predicted proteins | sample S_130805_MF_Meta_FD_87026 | JGI IMG/M metagenome (GOLD analysis project Ga0114977, IMG submission 87026) | Freshwater microbial communities from Lake Simoncouche, Canada to study carbon cycling - S_130805_MF_MetaG | ecosystem: Environmental > Aquatic > Freshwater > Lake | place: Lake...
TATCCTCAGACGGTTGCTGCCATCGCAGGACTTGCGGGTGCAATGGACGCTGATCCTCAATCCTGTGCCGCTACATCGCCGGTAAGTGTTTTACATATCCATGGAACCAACGATGAAGTAATCACTTACACAGGTGGCTCAATATTTTCTAACTTCTATACAAGTGCCGAAGAGAGTGTTCAGCGCTGGGAAGTAATTGATAAATGTTCAACCACTGCAGAAGCAGGTAAGGCATTTGATTTAGTAGCAAATCTTGAAGGATCAGAGACGATTCCTCTGATTTATTCCTGCCCTCAGTCAAGCGTTGAGTTATGGACAATCAATGGGGGAGCCCATGGGCCGGCGATAGATTCAAGTTTTGGCTTAAAGGTCATGGATTGGTTACTTGCCCACCCTAAGAAGTAACGGTTAGTTGAATTTCAAATACATCACTGCCATGGGTGACGTGAATGGTAGTAATGCCTATTTTTAAGGCTTTGACCGCTGGATTGGTCGTATAACTACCTTGATCACCACCAGGAATAAATTCAGCGATAGTTGAATCGGCAACTTCAGCGCTCCACTGATCCGGATCGGCCACGGTAAAGACAACAGAGTTACCAAGTTTTACCGATACTTGGGCAGTAGTTGCAGGGTCGATCATGACAGGTGGAAGAACCTGTGACATCTTTCCGCTAGCCGTAACGGTCTTAAGTGACTTTGCAACGGTCAAAAGTTGGGCATAGGTGATTCCACCTATAGCTTGCACTTGAATCTCAGTTCGCTTTAGATTCTTAGCTGCCTTATTAGTAAAGATTAAGTAGCCACCTAGGCGGCCAATATCGGCTGTACTGCATTTTTTAAATGCTGCTGGCTTAGTTGGATCACAATAGACATATAACTTCGCGCTGATTCCATTAATGGGCAGAGTTTTCAGGTATTTAGATAAACCTGGATCAGAGCATTTAACGCCGGCCATCGTCTGCATAATCTCTAAGTAGCGAGTTGTGCCGCCGTACTTCACATAAATCCACTGCTCACTGCCCATGCCACATGAAATCAATTGGAACTTACTGGCCGATAAACCCAAGGTATTACTTGGCTTGTAGACCGTATAGGTAAGTCCAGTCTGAGCATCAGAGAACTTATCGCCTGAGCCCATAGCCATTGAAGTCAACGGAGAAAGAAATACCGCACACAGGGCTATGGCGATGGCTTTTCTCATGCCCACATCATAACCATGGCATACAGATAGGTAGACTTCAAACATTATGAGCGCAGTCAAGAGTGGAATCAAAAGGGTAATCACTCTCTTTACTGCGCGTCGAGCATGGGTCAGACAGATAGCTGTAGCTGGATTAGCAGGTGCTACAGCGTGGGCAGTAGGTGATCAATTAGTAGCCAATGGTGGTGTTGTTGCAGCAATTGTCTGCACCTTAAGTATTCGCATTTCACTGCACAAATCACTTCGCGAAGGCTTTGGACAGATTGTTGGTACCGCCATTGGCGCATCGGTTGCCCTCACGGCGGTCGCTCTCTTTGATTTTGGATTTATTTCAGTCGGCATCACCATCATTATGTGCGCAGTTGTGGCACGTGCACTTCACTTAGGTGAAGTCGCTTCAATAAATGTTCCGGTCACCGCGCTCATTGTTATTGGCCCCGGGTTATCCGAAAGCACAGCCTTGCACAGATTGACTTCGACCCTCATTGGCGCCGGTATTGCAATCTTCTTTTCATATTTTTCTCACCACAAAACTCCTATAGGTCGCTCACTTGATCAAATCAAACGAGTCAGCGTTAAGGCGGCGGCTTTACTTGCAACCATGTCTGAAGGCGTTGCAACTGGTTACACCCAAAAAGATGCTGGTAACTGGCTAGCTAGTGCACGTCTATTAAATGAAGAGATTCCAGAACTGCGTGCGCAATCAGTTGAGGCGCGTGGACATGCACGGTGGTTTCCAACTGCCAGAAAGGATGAGGCTGAAGAGCTCTACATTCAAGGAATTGCACTTGAGCACACCGTTGTAGAGATCCGAACAATTGCACGAACATTATTTGATTCCGCTGTAAGTGGGGGAATCGCCGATTCAACTCAAAAAGCAATCGCGGTGGCGCTATCTGCAGCAAGCTATGCGATCTCTTCTAAGTTTGAAGAAGTTGGTCCTAGCCAGGATGATTCACATCAAAGCGCAACTACCGATGCGCGCGAAGCCAGTGCCGCACTTGCAGAAACTCTTATTGCTGATGCCAAAGATGCCGATCAGGAACAGATTGTTCGCGGAATATCTATGGCGGCAAATATCGACCTTATCGCCGATTCGCTAGATCAAAACTCACCTGCACTGCGCGATGTAATGACCCCCGATGAACCCGCTGCAGCCAAGGTCTTGCGAATCCCAATTCGTAGGCAATTAGTGAGATTAGGTACCAGAGTTTCACAGCGAATCCGTGTAATTCTTAGAAAATAGCTATGCGTCTTTAGGGCTAACTCTCAGAAAAGGCTAAAAGTGATGCAAGAGATTCTCAAAAACTACTGACCTAACGGCCTTGCGGTGGCAAGATAATGCACATGAGCAAACCTACTGTCGCCGTTAAATCCGTAATTATCAGATTTGCTGGCGACAGCGGAGACGGTATGCAATTAACTGGTGATCGCTTCACAATGGATACTGCCAGTTTAGGAAATGATATATCTACGCTTCCTAACTTCCCGGCTGAGATTCGCGCACCTCAAGGCACGTTGCCCGGTGTCTCATCCTTCCAACTCCATTTTGCAGATCACCATGTACTCACTGCCGGAGATGCACCAGATGTATTAGTTGCAATGAATCCTGCAGCTCTAAAAGCAAACATTAAAGATATTCCTCGCGGTGCAACAATCATCGTCGATAAAGATGAGTTCACGACACGTAACTTATCTAAAGTCGGATATGAAACTAATCCGCTAGAAGATGAATCACTGAGCAGTTACAAGATTCACGCCGTTGCATTAACCTCTATGACAGTTGCAGCATTAGCTGCTCTGCCACTATCTCGTAAAGAGGCCGAGCGAGCTAAGAATATGTTTGCCCTAGGACTACTGTCATGGATGTATCACCGTCCAACCGAGGCGACGGAGTCCTTCTTAAAGGCTAAGTTTGGCAAGAAGCCCGATATTTTAGAGGCCAACTTAATTGCATATCGCACCGGTTGGAACTACGGGGAGACCAGTGAAGACTTTGCTACATCCTATGAAGTTGCACCAGCACACATGCCACCGGGGGTCTATCGAAACATTGGCGGAAATATCGCACTTGCCTATGGCCTAATCGCAGGTGCTAAAGCGGCAAATCTTCAGATATTTCTTGGCTCATATCCAATTACTCCAGCATCAGATATTTTGCATGAGCTCTCAAAGCATAAGAAGTTCGGGGTCATAACTTTCCAGGCCGAAGATGAAATCGCTGCAGTTGGCTCAGCACTCGGTGCTTCTTACGGGGGAGCACTTGGTGTGACCACAACATCTGGCCCAGGAATTGCGCTCAAGAGCGAGATGATTGGCCTAGGTGTGATGCTAGAACTTCCACTCATCATTGTTGATGTTCAACGTGGTGGACCATCAACAGGTCTACCAACTAAAACTGAACAGGCCGATTTACTGCAAGTGATGTTTGGGCGAAATGGTGAATCTCCAGCGGCCGTTATCTCTGCATCAACTCCAAGTGATTGCTTTACGATGGCAATGGAAGCAGTACGAATCGCAACTACGTATCGGGTTCCAGTGTTTTTATTATCCGATGGATATATTGCAAATGGTTCAGAGCCATGGATGATTCCAGATGTTGCAACCCTGCCAGATCTCACGGTGGAGTTTGCAAAGAGTCAAGAGAGTTTCTTGCCGTATGAGCGCGACCCAAAGACTCTGGCACGTCCTTGGGCGATTCCTGGCACTAAGGGAATCGAACACCGTATTGGCGGAATCGAAAAGCAAGATAAGACTGGTGAGATTAATTATGAGCCAGCTAATCACGACTTTATGGTGCGCACACGTCAAGCCAAGATCGATGGCATCGAAGTTCCAGATATCGAAGTCGATGATCCAACTAATGATGCCAAGGTCTTATTCCTTGGGTGGGGTTCAACGTATGGCCCTATTGCATCGGCAGTTGAAACCCTTCGCAACAATGGCGAAAAGATTGCTCAAGCTCACCTTAAGTACATCAATCCATTCCCAAAAAACCTAGGCGCAGTACTAGAAAGATACGAGAGCGTTATTACTCCCGAAATGAACCTAGGCCAGCTAGCTATGCTGCTGCGATCTAAGTATTTAAAGGACATTGTGGGATACAACATGGTGCGCGGTCTGCCATTTACTACGGCCGAACTAGTCGAAGCTGCGATGGGAGTACTTCACAATGACTGATGTAACTTTGACTAAAAAGGATTTCACATCCGACCAAGAGGTTCGTTGGTGCCCAGGATGCGGTGACTACTCCGTGCTTTCGACCATGCAAGCCTTCTTGCCTGAGCTTGGAATCCCACGCGAGAACATCGTTTTTATCTCAGGTATCGGCTGTTCATCACGCTTTCCGTATTACCTCAATACATTTGGTATGCACTCGATTCATGGACGTGCACCAGCCATCGCATCGGGCCTTGCAATCACTCGTCCTGATTTATCTGTCTTTGTCATTACCGGTGATGGTGATGCTTTGTCGATTGGTGGAAACCATTTAATTCACGCTCTGCGCCGCAACGTTGAGTTAAAGATATTGTTGTTTAACAACCGAATCTATGGCTTAACTAAAGGTCAGTACTCACCTGCGAGTGAGCAAGGCAAAGTTACAAAGTCTACGCCTTATGGCTCGTTAGATACTCCATTTAATCCGGTCTCACTTGCAATCGGCGCCGAAGCAACATTTGTTGCACGTACTATCGATAGTGACCGCAAGCATTTAACTGAGGTCTTGCGTCAAGCCGCTGCCCATAAAGGCTCTGCACTCATTGAGATCTATCAAAACTGCCCAATCTTTAATGATGGGGCATTTGATCAAGTTAAGGACAATGAGACTAAAGAGGGTTCATTGCTGCAGATGATTCATGGACAGCCGATCAAGTCATCTACCTTTGGCGTGATTCGAGATGGCGCAGCCTTAAAGCTTGTAGAGCTATCAACTATCGATGAATCGCAGTTAGTTATTCACGATGCACACGCCTCTGACCCTTCATACGCCTTTGCCCTATCGCGTTTATCGGGCTCATCTCTAGAGCACACACCTATTGGAATCTTCCGTGATGTTGAACGTCCTGGTTATTCAGCGATGGTCAATGATCAAGTCACATCTATCATTGATTCTGCAGGTGCTGGTGATTTAGAAAAGCTACTTAACTCTGGCGATACGTGGGTGGTTGATTAAGCGTAAGCCCCTGGGTTTAACTACGTTAAGAAGTGGTTGTGATTCCTGAACGGACCTGCGATCTTGCAACCGAGACTGACAATGCGTCATTAATCGTAGTTACTAAGTCATTGACAGATAACGTCACTTTCATGCGCACTTGACCCCCTGCGGCGATGGCCACGCTGTGTGAACTTCCGGGTGTAACTGCACTTGCCCCAGCGCTGCACGTGTTAGCTGTGTAAGTTCCGGTGCAGGTTTCAAGGGTTGTTGCAGATTGAGAGTGCGTAAAGGTCATCGCTGTTAGTGGCAAATCACCTGTGTTATTTACACTCACAATGGCGTTATAAACCTTACCTGTAACTACGGGAGTTGTTCCGGGAGCCTGAAAGTTAAGGGTTGTATTTATAGGAATTGTGACATTGCTTGCCACTGTGACTTTTCGAAGACTTCCTGCACAACCACCAAGACCACTTGTGGCCGTAGTCGAAACAGTTCCAAAGGAAGTTCCTGCATTGTTCTTAATAGTCATTCCAACAACAATATTTGTATTGTTCGTTGTTAAATAGATTGTCTTTGCCGCTGACACGGCACACTTTGTAATTGATGTATATATTGGAAACGGAACATTTGTTATGATGTCACTTGTTGAAGTTGCCTGTACGGCGCTAAAAGCCGCAGCAACAATCGGTGAAGCAGCAGGTAGCGAACTTATCACCGCCTTCCACGTTAAAGTTGAAGCAGATTGTGTTGAGGTTGCCGCCCTAGAAGTTGTTCCTGCATTGGCACTAATAAGTAAGGCAGGGGCGACCATAAATCCTGCAATGAGGGCAGAAAGGAGAGCAGATCGTAGATACCTCAATTTATCTGCCCCCCTTTCTTCATGCATCCCATGGACAATATGTACGTGATTTCTTAGCTATTGGTTGTAACTACGCCTGCGGTATCACGTAGAGTCTTAACAAATGTCCATGTGAGTGTCGCAGTTTTTCCTTGAACTGACCCAACTGGCAGAACACCATTGGCGGTGACCTCGTTGCCGGCTGGAAGTGAAGTTGATATTTTTAAGTGGTTGGTAACCGTAGAAATTACCGATGAAACGGTCACAGCAATTGGATTAGCAATCAATGCAGCTGCAGTTGCCGAAAGAACAGTTGTAGTTGTCCCAGAACATGTACCTGCAGGACCTACCCAGACTACCGAACACTCTTGAATAGTGATTTGCAATCCTTTGACTGCATCGGAAGTAAGAGCTGTCGTCGAACTGTCACTCAATCGCAACGTTAAGGCCTTTCCATCGAGGTTACCGTTATTTGAAAGACCAGAGTTAACAAGTTCAATGTAGCGATTAACGGTATCGCCCGGAGCCATGGCCGTTATATTGGTTGTCAGTCCGGCCGTTAGTGTTGAGTGGGAAGTCTGCACAAGGGCAAGAGTTCCTGATGCAACGCTGTTGTTGGGCGTTGCTGTTGCAGTGAGTGCCGCAAATACCGAGGAGCTAACCAATGATGCTCCGCCAAGTGTGGCAGCGGCAATGATGGCTATCTTGGTAGTAAGAGTACCTACTGTTCTTAAACTGGCGAGGGATCCGAAATTCATTAGTGCTCCTTGATTGTACATAGATGTGCATGGGTTTGCTTAGAGATATTGGTAGATCTCTTTCTTGCCGTTTTCTATTCTTTCTTTTGCTAACTTTTCTGCGTATAACTCTCTGAATACTCTTTCACTATTAGAGAAAACCTTCTTTAGTGGTTTTTTAAAGAGTGAAAGAATTAGTGCCAAGACATTTGCAATAACTAAGAAAGCTAAACCGGCTTGGCGGCCTTGAATCGATGTGAGATAAACCAGTGCGCTTCCGACCCACTTGACGCGAAATAGTGCAACTGGAACTTCTGCAATGGGACTAGCCATGTATGGATCTGCCTCTGCAACAGTGTTGGCATCGCCCTTTGTGATGATTCGGAGAAGGCCATTTTGTTCTCTTATGTCAATGATTCGGTGAGCATAAAAAGAATCTGAGTCAGCAGAATGAAGGGTTACCACCTCACCTATTTTTAACTCTGAAGCTGTACGATTCACTGTTATAAATGCATCACCTGGTTGCGTGAATGGTCGCATGCTACCTGTGAGTACAGGCGAGATTCCAAAACCGTAATAGTTATGCAGAATGGTAGGTGCGCCAACAAGAAATAGAATAAGAAGCGTTGAGAAAATGCGAGAAATGTTTTTCCGATTGCGAAAAAGCATGTGATGTGAATTACTAGTTGGCTGGGGCATGCAAGAAAGATAAGTGGCATAAATGCCGTGAACCTCACAAACGTGTACCTTGCGTTACACACTATTGAGGATTGGCAGAAAAGTGTCCGAACCTCACAGTTTCCTCTCACGTTACTTTCCTTTGATACACAATTCTCGATGTTTGAACAAAAAAATCGTTTTCAAGTGTACAAAAACTCTGCCAACTGACACCCTTTTCGAATATTTAGCGACATGAGATCGGAGGACTAGGTGGCTAACCCCCGGGAAAATATCTTGGTCGTTGATGATAATCAAGATATTCGCAATCTAGTCACAGCGATACTAGAAAATGATGGATACACCGTTAGTACCTGCGACAGTGGCGCAGCAGCTTTAGCGGCGTTGGAGAGAAGTACCCCCTCACTAATTCTTTTAGATGTGATGATGCCACAATTGTCGGGTTATGAAGTACTTGAAAAAATACGAGCAAATAGAGATAAAAAAGTGAGCGGGATTCCTATCATGATGATTACGGCAAAGTCTGAAATCGAAGATATAGACAGAGCACTAGAGCTCGGTGCAACTTCGTACATAGTTAAACCATTTAGAGCCGTTCACTTGTGCGAGAAGATTAGAGATGTGCTCAACAGTAAATAATGTAAAACCCTATGGAGGTTCAACCGTGAAGAGACGAAAGATAACTGCTTTGACCGTAGCTTTAGCGGTATGCCTTATTGCTGGCGCTGCTGTAGCGCCAGCCAATGCGAACTTTGTTATGGTTGATAAGAATCCATATGGGGGAACGGCAATAAAAGCTCCTGGGTTAAAGGAGATCATTCTTACTGTTTATAACGGGGCAAAAGTAAAAACGTACTCTATGGCTAATCTATTGGCCCTGAAGTCTTCAACGATTTCAATTTATGAACCTTTTGTGCAAAAGCAACAGAAGTTTACTGTTATCCCGTTGGCGTACTTCTTCACAGCAAGTTCAATTTCTGCAAAAATGAAAGTTGACACGATCGCTCTCAATGATTACATCTACACAAATACTGCAAAGAATTTTACGGACGCTAAGGCCTACCTTGCCTTTCAACTAGCCGGAAAACCAATCGGTTATGATCAAGGTGGTCCGATTCGTATTATCTTCCCGACCGATAGTAAGTGGTCAAAGTTCCTTGACCCATGGAACTGGTCTTTGCGTGATATTGCGGTGAAACGAACTGGTTGATAATACTGAGAAACTGTCGATTTCAACGACGATAAACTTCAAGTTAAATCGACTGCAAAAGCTGCTTGTCATTGCCATGGCAGTAAGTTTGACCAGTTTGGTGGTCTCTGTCTTTAACGCCTCTCAAGCTGCAAAAGAGGAGGGTGAAATATTTACTGCAGCACAATCCACGGCAACATCAGTTATTTTTACTCAACGCGAAACTTTGGCGTTTACTACGAAGTACTCGTTATGGCTTGGTGGGGCCACCTCAAAGCGGGATGCACAGATTTCCAGGGCGTTATTGGGTCAACGTTTGGCAGTGATAACTGATGATGGAGTGACAATGGGGGAGAAATCAACTCCAGAGTTTATCTATGTCCTCAAGACCATGGACTCAATATTAGACAATGCCCCCGATGGATTCTTATCCGATGCAGCCAGTACCAAATTTCAGGCCATCAGTTCAGATGTAATCAACCAGATGCTTCTTGAATCGCGCAAAATGGTGGTCTCATACCAACAAGCATTAGACAAAGATTTATTGGTAGCAGTTACACAGAGAGAAGATAAGGCCAAAGAGAATCTCATATACCTTCTTGTCTTAATCTTTTTCACGAGCATCTTCTTAGTAAGTTTTACATTGGGATTTCGCCGGCAGTACAACACGGCTGCTCGAAATTTGGAGCAAGGATTGATTGAACTTCAGGGGGCTGAACTTGCGCTGAGTGAGGCGCAGTTACGAGTGCAATTATTGGAAGATACCAATCAGGCTAAAGATGACTTTATTTCTACAATTAACCATGAATTGCGCACACCGCTGACCTCAATTATTGGATATATCGATCTATTACAAAATTCAAATATTTCTGCTAAATCGACAAAAACCTATCTTGAAGTAATTGAAAAGAACTCAGCAGTTCTTCTTGATTTAGTTGATGGAATTCTTTCGCTCACTAAACTTGAGACACAGGATTTTGAGACAACCAATACCTCTGTAGATCTCTACAGGTTGATTCAAAATAAGTTCTTTGTCTTGACTCCCTTAGCCGAAGAGCGCAATATTGAATTGAAGATTATTCACGACTCATCTATTGATTACGTCGTTGGCGGAAACAGTGGCCAATTATCCCAAGTCTTCTTAAACTTAATCTCCAATGCCATTAAATTTAGTGATGGACCAGGAAAAGTTGAGGTTTCATTGAGTCGGATCCAGGGTCAAAATGGTGCACCTGAAGTTAAAGTAACTGTGCAGGACTTTGGAATCGGAATACCGATCCAGGACCAGTCTCAATTATTTACCCGATTCTTTCGCGCCAGCAATGTTGTAGATAGTCAGATTCAGGGCACTGGTTTGGGTTTATCGATTATTTCCCGAATTATCGAGCTTCATCATGGAAGCGTGAGTGTTGAATCTGAGCTTGGCAAAGGATCAACTTTTACAGTGACCTTGCCAGCTTATGAATCACCTGTATATCGCATGATTCTTGAGAAGCGCTCCGGTGTGCTGAGTCGAGCGATTACAGCTATTGAGGGCGCATCAGATGAAAATCTATACATAACCTGTCATGAGATGGCTGGCGCGGTTGGCTTTTATTCATTTGAAAAGTTGGGAAAGGAAATCGAAAGCTTTATGAAGTGGTTAAAAGCAAATCCTGAAGCTGGGGAGCAAGCGATACTGAAACGAAAGAACGACCTCTTACATGTTCTAAAGCTAGATTCAATGTTCATAATCGAAACCGAGGAGTCCTAAAATGCAAGATACAGTCCTAATTGTTGATGACAATGCAGATATTCGCGATTTTGTGCGTATCAGCCTTGAAACCGAGAGTTTTCGCGTTATTGAAGCAGTTGATGGCAACGAGGCGCTTGAAAAATACAAAAGCGATAAGCCATCAGTAATTATTCTAGATATCGGCATTGGGCAGCCCGATGGCTTTGAAGTATGCCGTCGCATACGCACTGAATCCATGATTCCGATCATCATGTTAACCACACGTGAAGATGAAGTCGATGAGGCAATGTGCCTAGTTGCCGGGGCAGATGATTACATTACTAAACCCATCTCTGCGCGCATCTTAGCTCTTCGTGTTACTAATCAATTGCGCCGAAATGCTGGTCAAATGAATCAAGAGTCTGGAGTATTAACGGCAGGAGATTTAACTCTAGATATTATGAGCCACGAATTAAAAGTCTCCGGAGTTGTTGTCCCCTTGACTCGAACTGAGTTTGACTTCATTCACTTGCTCATGCAAAACCCAAAACGCGTATTTACTCGTGAGCAAGTTTTGGCAGCCATTGGTGGTTCGCAAGATTTCTCCAGTGATCACTTGCTAGATACCCACGCATCCCGCATGAGAATCAAGATTCGTTCTGCTGGAGGTCCAAATGTGATCTCTGCGGTCCGAGCAGTTGGCTATCGTCTTTTTTATCCTGAAAAAGATAGCGCTTAAGCCGACTCATTCATGGCCTAGAGGCTAACCTTGGCCCATGGATTTTGTGCGCTCTGCCTTTGATTCGATTGCCGATTTGCATGCAGGTTTAGTAACTGCTGCAACTCTGGCCGCCCAGGCTCTAGATCGCATTGAAGAAATAGATGCCACTGGCTATGAACTGAACTCAGTTCTGGCCCTAGCGCCGACAAATACTGTGACAGCTTTTGATTCAGCGTTACCACTTGCTGGTTTACCAATACTTATTAAGGACAATATCGAGGCAGTTGGACTTCCCGGTACTGCTGGCTCCACTGCGCTACTTGATCACCCAGTTATTGCAGACAGCGCACTGGTCCAACGTTTGCGCGCAGCCGGTGCCAACATTATTGGTTCAACAAATCTTTCGGAGTGGGCAAACATTCGCTCGTCATCATCGACTAGTGGATGGTCAGCGGTCGGGGGATTAACGGCAAATCCATGGATTCACCACCATAGTGCTGGCGGATCATCATCTGGTTCAGCATCAGCTGTTGCTGCAGGTCTTGTATCACTTGCTGTTGGCACAGAAACCGATGGTTCCATTATCTGTCCGGCATCATTGAATGGTTGCGTAGGAATTAAGCCAACAGTCGGCAGCGTTCCGACGCAGGGCATTGTTCCCATCAGCGCCAACCAAGACTCACCTGGACCCATGGCACGTTCAGTTAAAGATGCCGCACTGCTTTTAGAAATCATCAGCGCAACAACTGGCTTAGTAGATGCAACTGCAGACACACGCACACTGCGAATCGGTGTTGTGCGTTCATGGCTAACTGGTCACAGTGCAACTGATGCCCTCTTTGATGCCGCATTGTCCAAGCTTTCAAAGGCTGGCGCCACTTTGGTAGAAGTAAAATTAAAGGCTCCAGATGAAAATACTGGTAACGATGAATACGAAGTCTTGTTGCACGAGTTATTCGATGACATCGGCAGTTATTTAGCAGTGCGCGCAGATACGACGCTTAAATCATTGGCCGATGTAGTGGCTTATAACTTTGCCCACAAAGATAGCGAGATGAAGTACTTTGCCCAAGAGTTATTTGATAAATCACTCACCCTTGGTGGTCGAAACGGTGCCTATCAAGGCAAACGTGCACGCAATTTGGCGTGGGCTAACAATACTTTATCCAAAGGTATTGCCGACGTTGATGTCTTAATCGGTGCCACGTATTCACCGGCATGGGTGAGCACGTTAGGCAAAGGCGATGATTACGGTGATAACAGTTGGATCACTATGGCGCCAGCAATTAGCGGAGCACCTATTGGCACAGTTCCTATGGGAATCGTTGAAGGCCTGCCCGTTGGATTAGGTGTAGTTGCTCGTGCCCACGATGAGTTGCGATTAGTCACTGCACTTGCACAGATAGAGCGTGTTTTAGATCTAGGTGTGCTGCAGCCAAGCTTTAAAAAGTAACCGAAGCGCTTTCAACAACGTTTGCCGAACGTCCAGGCAGTACGTAACCCGATAAATTATCGTTTTGCTCATTCACTACATCTTTAGCAACAACGCTGCGCCCCTTCCATTCATAATCTGAAGTCGTATGTGCATCACTGACTAAAGTAATGTCATATCCACGCTCTAGCGCACCGTGACATGTATGGCGCACGCAGTTATTTGTCTGAGCACCAGTTATGTAAAGATGGTCAACTTTCAGTGAAGCAAGAAGAGAATCCAGTTCAGTCTCTTCAAAGGAGCTTCTAAACAACTTTCGAACAATCGCATCACCGGCACGTGGAACTAGCTCGGGCACTATCTTCCACCCGTGAGAATCAATCACTAACTCTTCATCAGAGTGCTGAACCCAAATCACCGGGAGACCTTTGGCTCTGGCCTTATCGATGACCTCGTTTATGTGGGCAATAACGACATCGCGGGCAAATGCACCATCTACAACATCATTTTGGACATCAATAACGACTAAGGCGCTGTTGCTGCGATCGGCAAATAAACTCATGAAGAAATCCTACGCAATTGCTCTAATCCTGGCGAACAACTAAGAATTGTGCGCTCAAA
>Ga0114977_10001990_pt1 | contig 13288 bp, 11 predicted proteins | sample S_130805_MF_Meta_FD_87026 | JGI IMG/M metagenome (GOLD analysis project Ga0114977, IMG submission 87026) | Freshwater microbial communities from Lake Simoncouche, Canada to study carbon cycling - S_130805_MF_MetaG | ecosystem: Environmental > Aquatic > Freshwater > Lake | place: Lake...
AGAAAGACTGGCTTAGCTCAAATAATTCATCATCTGTGTTGAGTGGAAATCCCCACGCTAAATGGCTAGTTAATTGCAAATCAAAACCGCGACCGAGTTCGGGATGAAAATTTCGGGCGGTGGCTAATTGTTCTTCATTGGCGGCAGTGCAATCGAGCTTTCCATCGGCAACTTGATGCAATAATTCATTTTGGCTGAGCGCAGTTTGGCTCTCCCATTTTAATTCCGGTAAGCGATATTTTAGTAATTTCAACGCTACTTCTTGCGCTGAACCAGTCACCAAAGTAATGGATCGATTGAGTAATTCTTCGTTTCGATGGATGGGTTTGTCTTGGCAAACAATCAGCTCATCTAACATTTGGTAGGTTTCGCTGTAGCGTAATTGGTCGCTGGCATTTCTGCGCAAACCGCTGGCCGCTAAGTGCGCGTGATGTGCGTTGAGGGTGCCGCTAACTTTATTGGCGGGTAAATAAATAGGCTGCAACTCAAGATTTAATTGTTGTGCGAATAATTTCGCCAGCTCTAATTCAAACGCAGAAGCAATGTCAGATTTATCGGCTGGTAAGATGATGACCAGTTTGCCGCTGTGCCAATCTGCGACCGGTTTATTGAAAAAATAAATCAACCACGCGCCAACTACAATCAGCAGCAATATGAACATTTTCCAATTGATGATTTTACGCATACAAACATTTTGCCCGAATTTTTCATGTATCGGTAAAGTCATTCTGTATCGGCTGCACTATTGGCTTTAAATTGAAAACTAACTCTCTAAATAATCATTGCCTAACGTTACCTTTGTTGTTGATGTTTTGAATAGGCGATGTTGGCTATTAATTGGTCAGCGATGTGATGACGCTGGCGCGCGAACTCATTCTTTCAAACCAGCGCGCCAAATTTGGATGATCGCCACGCCAATTAATTTCTGCCACGCGTAAATCCAGATAAATCAGCGCGCTAACCAACGCTAAATCGGCGAGGGTGATTGCCGCCCCTTCGCACCAAGTTTTATCTCCTAATTGCGTCGCAATATGCGTCAGCGCGCGAACGATTGCCTCCGTGTGCAACGTTAAAATAGCCGCCTCTTGCTGGTTGGTGCTACGCAACTTTTCGTTACGCAACACAATCGCCGAATCCATGATGCCATCGGCCAACGCTTCCCAGCGTTTCACCCGCATCCGCGCTAGCAGGTCATTTCGCGGAATCAAAATCGGCGTGTCATTCAGCTGGTCAGCGTAATCGGCGATCACCGTCGAATCAAACAAGCAATCGCCATCAGCCAAAATCAGTGCGGGAATGCGTCCCAGCGGATTGGCGCGCGACACTTGGCTATTGGGGTCGTTCGGCGGGTCGATAACATACTCATGCGTAATGTTTTTTTCCAACAAAACCAAACGCGCTTTGCGAACATAAGGGCTGGTTTGTGTGCCGAGTAATTTCATGCGAGCTCCTGAGTGGCGAATGAGTGGCGATAAGTTTAACGGCAAGCTTTTATTTCGTCATATTAAATCGTGCAAAGTTTGAGTGCGACACCTTCATAGGAAGGATTTGAAGTTGAATTCTGCCATAATTCAAAGTCTAAATTTTCCTGCTTTTTATTATGTCCTGGTTTTTCACCAATCTAATCGGCAGTTTGTTATTGCCACCGCTCAATCTATTTATTCTGGCGCTTGTTGGCTTGTGGTATTGGCGCAAATCGCCCCGCTTGGCGCGGGCTATATTGGTTTTTTCAATCGCGTTGTTGTGGTTATTTTCGACGCCGTATGTGGTCGATGGATTGTTGCAGTATTTAGAAGGTAAACCTGTGCAAGCGCAAACTTCGCCGCGACAGGCGGAGGCGATTGTGGTGCTGGGTGGTGGTACGTATTTTGCGGCACCGGAATATGGCGGCGACACCTTGAATGCCGAAAGCCTTCAGCGCGTGCGTTACGCCGCCAAACTTTATCGCGAAACTGGGCTGCCGGTTTTAGTCAGCGGTGGCAAACCGCTCGGTAATGCGATGTCTGAAGCGCAGCAAATGAAAAATGTGTTGGAACAGGAGTTTAAGGTGCCGGTTAAATGGCTGGAAGGCGATTCGGCCACCACCTTTGAGAATGCTAAATTTAGCCAAGCCTTATTGGTCGATGCGGGTATTAAACGCATTTATTTGGTCAGCCACGCTTGGCATTTGCCGCGCGCCATACCGGTTTTTGAGGCGGTTGGCTTAACGGTGGTCCCAGCGCCCACCGCTTTTACCACCCGTTATCAAACGGATTTATTAGTTTTCGTGCCGAATGCTTTCGCCTTGCGCGATAGTCGAATTTATTGCCACGAAATGATTGGTAGTCTGTGGTATCGGTTAAAATCCAACCTTAATTAAAACGGAGTTTGCATAATGAAAGCACGCGTCAAATGGGTAGAACAGGTGTCGTTTTTGGGTGAAACTGAAAGCGGTCACGCGGTATTGATGGATGGCGCGCCAGCCGCCGGTGGTCGCAATTTGGGCCCGCGACCGATGGAAATGTTGTTGCTTGGAATGGGCGGTTGCACCAGTTTTGACGTGATCGGTATTTTGAAAAAAAGTCGGCAAGCGGTGTCAGATTGTTACGTTGAAATCGACGCAGAGCGGGCGGAAACTGATCCTAAAGTGTTCACCAAAATTCACATGCACTTCGTGGTGAAAGGTAAAGATTTGAAGTCAGATGTGGTGGAAAGAGCGATTAGATTGTCGGCAGATAAATATTGCTCAGCATCAATTATGTTGGGAAAAACAGCTGAGTTGTCGCACGATTTTGAGATCATCGCCGACCCGGTTTAGTGGGGAAGATTCTTCTCGCGTGAGATGCGTATCACTTCGCTAATGGTGCGCAAGTTGCGCATCATATTGGCTAAGTGTTGGCGACTGTTTACCTGTAACGTGAAGTAAAGCGAGGTGTAGTCGCCTTCTTTATCGAAATGCACATTTTCAATGTTGGACTTTGCGTCGGCGATTGACGCGGCCACTTTCGCCAGTACACCTTGTTGATTTGCCACGAGCAATTTGATGCTGACTTCAAATAATTTGTTGATGTTTTTGTCCCAAGCCACATTCACCCATTCTTTGGTGCCGGCGTGACTTTTGCGTATAGTAGGACAGTCATAGGTGTGAATAATTAAACCTTGTCCGCTCTTGATCGTGCCAATAATTGGATCGCCAGGAATCGGGCGGCAACAACTGGCGAATTGAACCGACATACCTTCGTTGCCGTGGATGGTGATGACGCCAGAGTTTGGTGAGGGCAAGGGATTCTCTAATGCGCTGAGTTTGGCGAGTTGGCGCGCAATCACGGTATTCAGTCGTCGGCCTAAACCAATGTCGGTAAATATTTCTTGGCGCGTTTTGACGCCGGTTTCTTTGAGCACGCGATCCCAGCACAGATCATCAATGTCACTCAGTTTTCGACCTAAAGTGGTCAGCGACTGACTGAGTAATCGTTCGCCTAATTTAGCCGATTCACCAAGGTGCATGGTCTTTAGTGAATGTCGAATTTCACTACGCGCGCGACTGGTGACGACAAAACTGAGCCAAGCCGGATTCGGATGCACCTGCGTTGAGGTGATGATTTCAACGCGATCGCCATTTTTTAATTCGGTGCGTAGCGGTACCGGCTCTAAATTCACTTTTACTGCGACACAACAATTGCCGATGTTGCTATGTACGCTATAGGCAAAATCGACGGCGGTCGCGCCACGCGGTAAAGCAAAAATTCGGCCTTTCGGAGAGAAAACATAGACTTCATCAGGGAATAAATCAACCTTGAGATGTTCCAGGAATTCTACCGAGTCGCCGCTCTGAGATAGACTTTCCAGCAGGGTTTGTAGCCACTGATGGGTTTTTTTATGTAAGTCGTTTATCGGTGTTGCACCGGTCTTATACAGCCAATGCGAGGCCACGCCAGCTTCGGCGATTTTGTTCATCTCCTTGGTGCGAATTTGTACTTCGATCGGTGTGCCGAAAGGGCCAAAAAGCGCGGTGTGTAAAGACTGATAACCGTTGGCCTTGGGAATGGCGATGTAATCTTTAAACTTACCAGGAAATGGTTTGTATAAAGCGTGCAGCGCGCCTAATGCCAGATAACACGACGGCACATCATCTACCAATACGCGAAAACCATAAATATCCAGCACCTGAGAAAAAGCCAGCGACTTGCTTTGCATCTTTTGATAAATGCCGAATAAATGTTTTTCGCGGCCTTTAACTTCGGCTGAAATGTGATGCTCAGTTAATCGCTGCGTGATCGCTTCTAAAATCTTTCCGACCACTTCGCGCCGATTACCGCGTGCAACTTTTAACGCTTTAGACAAAACTTGATAGCGATTAGGATGCAGATGCTTAAAGCACAAATCCTGCAATTCTTGAAAGATGGTATTTAAGCCTAGACGGTTGGCGATGGGCGCATAAATTTCCATCGTCTCGCGGGCGATACGCTGACTTTTTGCCGGCGAAACCGCTTCCAGCGTGCGCATATTGTGTAAACGATCGGCCAGCTTAATCAGAATAACGCGAACATCGCGCGCCATTGCCATCAGCATTTTGCGGAAGTTTTCCGCCTGTGCATCTTGCGCCGTTTCAAATTGCAACTTATCTAATTTACTTAAACCTTCGACTAGGTCAGCAACGGAACGACCAAATTTTTCGGCGATTTGTTCGGTGGTGATCGGCGTATCTTCGACTACATCGTGCAACAAAGCGGCGATGATGGCTTGCGTGTCGAGACGTAACGGGGTGAGGATGCGGGCGACCGCGATTGGGTGTGAAAAATACGGCAATCCAGATTGCCGTATTTGACCTTCATGCGCTTGTTGGCTGAAGGCTAACGCTGCCTGAATCTGTTCCACATCAAGTGGTTTTAGATAAGCAGAAACTTCTTGAATCAGGGTTTCGGCATCACGCTGCGTCATAGGGGCGTCAATTTCACCGGTTGCCCGGTGAAGTGGTTAGGCCATACCGCGATTTAAAATTTCGATACCAACTTTGCCTTCGCTAATTTCGCGCAGCGCCACTACGGTTGGTTTGTCTCGGCTCTCATCCACCAAGTGGCTGGCACCATTGGCGATTTGGCGTGCACGGAAAGCAGCTGCCAAAGTCAATTCAAAACGATTAGGAATATATTGCATACAATCTTCGACGGTAATACGGGCCATGATTTTCTCCTACTAGGTAATGGTTTAATCTTGCAACTGCTGAATTAATGTTGCCTGACGAGCTAGCTGTTTTTTGCATTGCAAACCTGCTGCGGTGATGACCGCGATCAGTTGTTGTAATGCCACGTTCAACTTGTCGTTAATAATAACATAGTCGAATTCATTGACATGCGATATGTCCTCGCGCGCTGCTTGCAAACGCTTAGTAATCACTTCTTCGCTGTCTTGATTGCGACCGCTTAAGCGCGAAGCCAGCGCCGTCAGCGACGGCGGCAAGATAAAAATATGGATACCGTCTGGAAAAATTTTCCGAACTTGCTGCGCACCTTGCCAATCAATTTCTAACAAAACATCGCGACCGGTAGCAATTTTTTGGCTGATCCAGCGCTGTGAGGTGCCATAAAAGTTGCCATATACCTCGGCACTTTCTAAAAAATCGCCATTTGCTTTCATGCTTAAAAAGGTTTCGCGACTGACAAAATGGTAATCCTTACCCTCTGCTTCACCCAGTCTGGGTTGGCGAGTGGTGTATGAAATCGACAAGTTAATGTGATCCGTATTCTTCAGAAGCGCGCTGACCAAACTAGTTTTGCCGGCACCGGAAGGTGCACTGATAATAAATAAATTGCCGCTCATAATTTCTAAACTTTCAGGATAGACGTATTAATTGTTAACGATGACTAGGCTATTTGTTCAAGGTGAATAGTCGGTGACTATTCGAACAATGGAGATTTTACTTCAGAGGGGCGATGTTACCTAGGCTGTGCCAAAAATAACAGTCGGAAATTAAATTTGGCTGACGGTTGCTTGGCTTGAAAAATATCTCCGCCGCTTTGCCTGAGGGCTGAGATAATCAGTTATGACCGAAAACACTCAAACTCCCGCATCTTCCATCCGCAGCAGCGGCCATTCTTTTAGTGAACTGTCTTTGGCGCCGGCGTTGCTGACGATTTTGCAGCAGCTTGAATATCATTCGATGACGCCGATTCAGGCGGCGAGTTTGCCGATTACTTTGGCCGGCAAGGATATTATTGCGCAAGCCAAAACCGGTAGCGGCAAGACGGCAGCGTTCGCTTTGGCGTTGTTGACTAATCTTAATCCGCGACGTTTTGCGGTGCAGGCAATGGTGCTGTGTCCGACGCGCGAATTGGCTGATCAAGTGACGCAGGAGATTCGTCGGTTGGCGCGTTTCGCCGATAACATCAAGATTCTGTCTTTGTGTGGCGGTTCGGTGATGCGGCCGCAGCGCGACAGTTTGGAACACGGCGCACACATTGTAGTGGGTACGCCGGGCCGGATTATGGATCACTTGGAGCGCGGCAATCTTAAGCTCGATGCGCTGAATACTTTGGTGCTGGACGAAGCCGATCGTATGCTGGACATGGGCTTTTATGACGATATGATTTATGTGATGAAACACTGTCCGCCGGAACGGCAGACGCTGTTATTTTCGGCGACTTATCCCGATGGTATTGCCAAATTGGCGCGCCAGTTTATGCGTGAACCGCAACAAGTAAAATTGTTAGAGCAGCATGAAGAAAGCAAAATTCGTCAGCGTTTTTATAAGGTTGAAAATGACGATCGTTTGCCGGCGGTGGCGCGTTTGCTCAAACATTATCGACCGATTAGCACGTTGGCTTTTTGCAATACCAAGCAACAATGTCGCTCGCTGCTGGAAGTGTTGCACGCGCACGGCATCAAAGCGTTGACCTTAAATGGCGATATGGAACAGCGCGAACGCGATCAAGTATTGATTCAGTTTGCTAATCGCAGTTGTTCGGTGTTGGTGGCGACCGATGTGGCTGCGCGCGGGCTAGATATTGCGCAACTAGAAGCGGTGATTAACGTCGATGTCACACCCGATCCAGAAATTCATATTCATCGCATTGGTCGAACTGGACGCGCCGATCAAGAGGGTTGGGCGCTGAGTTTGTGCAGCCCCGCTGAGCGTAATCGGATTATTCGCATTGCTGAAATGATGCGCATCGAACCGGAATGGGAAGAATTGGCGGCGCTGAAAGATGACGAAGCGGCGCTGGTGCCACCGATGGTTACGCTGCAAATTTTGGGTGGTCGCAAAGAAAAAATTCGCCCCGGCGATGTATTGGGCGCGTTAACTGGCGAGGCCGGATTTACCCGCGAACAAGTAGGCAAAATCACCGTCACCGATCTATTTACCTACGTCGCCGTGGTGCGCGACATCGCTCGCGAAGCGGTGAAAAGAGTGTCGGCCGGCAAGGTAAAAGGCAAAACAGTGAAGGTAAGGGCACTAGAAAGCTAAGTGTTATTTGGCTGAAATTGGTTACCATTATTATCTGCATTAGGTGAAATTTAGCACCCTATAAATTTACAAATTGAAGGTAGATATATGTTTATAAAGTCTGGTGAAGGCTGTAACGCTATCCAATTGGCGGGCGCTGGAAAGGGCACCTCGGTTGCTCTAAATTACATTAAGTTCTTTGGTGAGCTTGAAATACTCTGTATTTCCCCACTGCTATGATTCCGCTAAAAATCATCCAACGTCTGACTTTTTTTGTGCTGTGTATCAACGCGATTGGATTGTTGACGCCGATTATAAATGCGGGTGATTCGGTGACTTATGCAACACTGTCACAATATATTGCCTCCCATAATGATTGGGCATTTTTGGTTTTAGATGGTCAGGACTGGCTAGATAAACCACACTTTCCCTTTTGGATTACGGCACTATTCTTTAAGTTGTTCGGCATCAGTGCATTTACTTATATTCTGCCGGGTTTCCTTTTTCATCTTATTGGTGGTTTGTACACCTATCGTATTGCACGCCTGTTCTATGGTCGTGAGACGGCATGGCTGTCATTATTGGTATATGTTTCTGCTTTTCATTTGATGTACACGTCAAGTGAAGTGAAGGCGGAGACCTTCCTAACGGGAAGTATTATGGCGGCTAGTTATTATTGGCTACGTTACGATGGTGAATCAAAACTAAAGTACATTTTACTTGGCGCGCTATTTAGCGGTATTGCGATGATGACCAAGGGATTATTTACCTTGATTACTATCGCCAGTGGTTTGGTGTGTATGTGGATTTATCAGAAGCAGTGGTTCAAGTTGTGGCGTATGAAGTGGTGGTTGGCGCTGTTATTGATTATGGTGTTCACCGCTCCCGAGTTGATTGCGCTGTACCTGCAATTTGATGTGCATCCCGAAAAGCTTGTTTTTGAACGTACTAATGTGTCGGGTATTAAATTTTTCTTATGGGATAGTCAGTTCGGTCGTTTCTTTAATTCCGGCCCAATCACCGATGCAGGTGGCACGCCCTATTATTTTGTGGCGGCGTTTCTTTGGGCATTCTTGCCTTGGGTGGCGATATATGTCTCTGCGATGATCAGCGGGATTCGCACCTTCACGTTAGGTAACAGTGCGGATCGTGCGCGATTTGTTTATTTATGTGGTGCATTTTTTATCACCTTCGCAATGTTCAGTGCGACGCGTTTTCAATTTGATTACTACACGGTGATTATTTATCCATTTGCGGCAATTGTTTGCGGACATTACTTGTTTGGAATATTTGCTGATTTAGGTAGTCATCGTAAGTTGTACTTTGCGCAAATTTCCATCATCTTAATACTGGTAGCGATGCTACTGGGCATAAGCTTTTATGCAGGCAATACGGTACTCATTCTAGTTGTGCTTTCTCTTTTGCTGGCAAGTGTCGTGTATGGTTATTTCACTCGTGCTCAAATGGGAATCAATGTGATGCTGATATTGCCTGCATTATGTATCGCGACGCTGTATGTATTCCTTACACTAATGGCTACGCTGACTTATCTTTCGGTAAGTATTCCTTACAACGCGAACAAACTACTTGCGAATCAGTCGAGTGCACCGATCTATGTTTTTCAGATGGATGTTATCGTGTCGCGCGAGCTAGGGTTGTATAACGGATCTCCGACCTATGCGGTGAGCGATATCTCGCAATTACCAAAGACCGCTGATGATTTCTATCTGTTGGTGAGGGCGGAAAATCTATCTGAAATTAAAGTGCATTTTAGTAAGGTGGAAGAGATAGCGCGTGGTGATTGGGTAGTGCATAAAACCGGCACATTGCCACGGTTGATTGAACTTACTAAGAGTGATGCGCTACTGGAAAAAATATACATTTTACGAATAGCCAAATAATCGGTTTCTTCCTTTTAAATAGCGTTGCCACGCGAATTTCACGTTTCGTCTTGAGTTTGGAACCCTGCACGCGCGAGATGGTGGAGTGGGTGCCGAGCGCATTTTTGATGACGTGCAATTTATTATCGAACACCACTTTGCTCAATTGTCCGGCATTGCAAAAATATTCATTTTTGAGCGTTAATACATACTCGTAAAGCACCTTGTCAGTGCGTACGTCGTGAGCTTGCGGATATTTTTGTAGCAACCAATCAGCGAGATGATTTTGCGCGATTAGCGTGTGCACTTGGGTGGTCACGGCGAGCGGATAACCGGCAAGATAATTCTGTAGAGGTTTCATTGCTTAACTATCTGAGTCGCCTTGATTGTTGAGTGATATTTGAGCGCTGCGATAGGTAATATCTGCTGTCGCTAAGAATAATTAAGCATCTATTTCTTCGTGTCTCTCGTCTCAATCTGTTATCAATCACCTCAATCAGACTGACGCTAAGTCGCAAGTTTAAGGGCTGTCGGCTCATCCTGCTATCGCTATTCGCAGAAGCTATCTGGTGACGTTTAAGCGTGGTCATATGTTATTGTAAGCGGGATTTTAAGGTGTTGTTCGCTGAGTTATTGAGTGAGCTTTTAGGAAAGTGACGAGGCTAACTTGCTTGAAAAGGTAAAATCAAAGCAGCTGTCGTTTGATTCTTGTGTTGAAAACTAAATTGAGGTTCACAGTGCATGAAATGTCACTGGCTGAAGGCGTGCTGCAGATGATAGAGGATTCTGCTCGTACGCAAAATTTCAGCCGCGTTAAAACGGTTTGGTTGGAAATTGGTCAGTTGGCGGCGGTTGAAGTTGAGGCCATCAAGTTTTGTTTTGAGGCGGTGACGCGTGATACCGTCGCCGAAGGTGCGCGCTTAGAAATCATCGAAACGCCGGGTCAGGCTTGGTGTATAGAATGTGACGGCAATGTGGCGGTGACGGCGCGCTACGATGCGTGTCCAGTTTGCGGCAGTTATCAGATTCAGGTAACGAGTGGCGATCAAATGCGCGTCAAAGAATTAGAAGTCGAATAGGAGACGGTAATGTGTACAACTTGTGGTTGCGGGGTAGGGCAAACTTTGATCGGTGGGCGACCCTTAAAACCTGCGCGGCAGTCTAATGTTGCCTTGCAATATCGGTCGCCGAATTCAACTCACACGCACGTTCACTCGCACGAACCGCAGTCTGCCACGATAGATTTTGGTGTAGGGCCGGCCGGTGCGCACGCGCCTGGCCTAAGTCAGTCGCGGATGGTGCAGATTGAGCGCGATATTTTGTCCAAGAATGATGGTTTTGCGGATGACAATCGCGCGTATTTAACCGCGCACGGCATCTTCACGCTTAATCTAGTTTCCAGTCCTGGTTCCGGCAAGACCACGCTGTTGGTCAAAACGATTAATGAGTTGAACGGCAGTGTGCCGCTCTCCGTGATCGAAGGTGATCAGCAAACCGATAATGATGCCGCCCGTATTCGCGCCACCGGTGCCGCCGCGTTACAGATCAATACCGGTAAAGGCTGCCATCTGGATGCGTATATGGTGGGGCGTGCCATGCAGCAACTGAATTTGCAGAATGACAGTTTATTGCTGATTGAAAATGTTGGTAATTTGGTGTGTCCGGCCAGTTTTGATCTGGGTGAAGCGCATAAAGTGGCGATACTTTCGGTCACCGAAGGCGAAGATAAACCGCTTAAATATCCCGATATGTTTCTCGCTTCGGATTTGATGTTGTTGAACAAATGTGACCTGCTGCCATACCTGATTTTTGATGCTGATTTGGCGGTGGCAAATGCGCGCCGAGTGAATCCCAATATTCAGGTTATTCGTATTTCCGCGACCAGTGGCGAAGGAATGGCGCAGTGGTTGGATTGGATAAAGGCCGGTTGTCAGAACACCATCGCTGCCAAATAAATTAAGCAGAACATCATGATCCACGCCCAGATCAGCGTCTCCGGCCAAGTTCAAGGGGTGGGTTTTCGTCCTTTTGTCTATCAATTGGCACACGAACTCGGCTTGAACGGTTGGGTGCGAAATGACGGCGGCGGCGTGGAAATTGCGGTTGAAGGGGCGCGAGAGCAAGTGCTGCGTCTGCTTGAGCGTTTGCAAACTGAACCACCCACCTTGGCGCGCGTCGACAAAATTACGCATGATTTTTCATTAGCGTTTTCGGCCTTGCAAGGTTTTAAAATCACCGCCAGTCGCACCAGCAAAGGGCAGACCGCTATCACGCCAGATATGGCGATTTGTCCGGAATGTTTAGCCGAATTATTTGATCCCACGGATCGTCGTTATCGCCATCCCTTTATCAATTGCATCCATTGCGGCCCACGCTACACTTTGACCGCTCGGCTACCTTACGATCGTGCCAACACTAGCATGGCGAAATTTAAGCAATGTCCGTCTTGCCAAGCCGAATACGACACGCCGACCACGCGCCGCTTTCATGCGCAGCCCAATGCTTGTCCAGAATGCGGGCCGCGTTTGAAATTATTTAATGATCAATGGCAAGTGATTATTGCGGATGACCCTATCGCCGCCGTTGCCGCGCGCATTGCTGCCGGTGAGGTCGTTGCTATCAAAGGATTGGGCGGCTTTCATTTAGTGGGTGACGCGCAAAATGCCGCCACCGTTTCCAAATTACGCAGCGGCAAACAGCGCGAGGAAAAACCGTTTGCGATGATGGTGTTGAATCAGCTGTCAGCGGCGCGTTATGCCAGCATTTCGACTGATGAAGCAGCGTTGTTGGAAAGTCGTGAACGTCCCATTGTGTTGCTATCCGCTAGCGAAAGTGGTGTCGCCGCCTTGCCCGATATCGCACCGGGTTTGAATCACCTTGGGCTGATGTTGCCATACACGCCGCTGCATTATTTACTGTTCCACGAATTGCTTGGCAAGCCGCAGGGCACCGCTTGGTTGCAACAAGCCGCGTCGATAGCGCTGGTGATGACCAGTGCCAATCCGGGTGGCGAACCGCTGGTGAAAGATGACGCCGAAGCGCGCGCCTCGCTGGGTGGTTTGGCCGATGCTTTTTTAACGCACGATCGGGATATTTTGCACCGCTGTGACGATAGCGTGATGAAGTGGCAAAGCCATGCGCCAGCCTTTATTCGCCGCGCTCGCGGTTATACGCCACGCCGCATTATCTTGCCTTTTTCGGGGCCGTCGATACTGGCGTGTGGCGCTTGGCTGAAGAATACGGTGTGCCTCACGCGCGGTAACGAAGCCTTTGTTTCGCAACATATTGGTGATCTTGATCATGCGGGTGCGCGGGCGATGTTGGATGAAACGGTGAGCTATTTGAGCGACATTCTTGAGGTGCAAGTGCAAGCCGTGGCGCACGATTTACACCCTGATTTTTATAGCACGCAGTTTGCGCAATCTTACGCCGCCCACCATCAATTACCGCTGATAGCCGTGCAACATCATCAGGCGCATATCGCCGCGATTACTGCCGAACATGGCGTGACTGAACCGGTGCTGGGTCTGGCCTTAGATGGGGTGGGGCTGGGCACCGATGGCAGCGCGTGGGGCGGTGAATTATTGCAAGTTCAGGGTGCTGATTGCCAGCGACTGGGGCATCTTTTAGCGTTGCGTTTACCCGGTGGTGATCGTGCCGCGCGCGAATCGTGGCGCATGGCCGCCGCCGCTTTATTTGAGATGAATCGTGCCGACGAGATTGGTCGTCGTTTTGCCGACCAAGCCGCTGCGGAAACCGTGGCGACGATGTTGCAACGCCAACTAAATTGTCCGCCGACCACCAGCATGGGGCGCTATTTTGATGCCGCGGCCGCTTTGTTGGGCGTGAGTAGGGTGCAAAATTACGAAGGACAAGCGGCGATGCAGCTTGAAGCTTTGGCCGAATGCTACGGTAAAATTGCGCCGCTCGCGGATGGTTATGTAATTGATCAAAATGGGGTATTAAATTTATTGCCTTTGCTGAC